>Ga0315336_1000412_pt1 | contig 124752 bp, 107 predicted proteins | sample ASW5metaG_FD_204512 | JGI IMG/M metagenome (GOLD analysis project Ga0315336, IMG submission 204512) | Ammonia-oxidizing marine archaeal communities from Monterey Bay, California, United States - ASW #5 | ecosystem: Environmental > Aquatic > Marine > Intertidal zone | place: USA: California... | reverse complement strand
GTTCACTGGGGAAGATAGGTACCGCAGCCGATCAAGAGTATATAGATTTCTCAACAGGGAATGAGGTTAATGTAATAGTGAATGATACAGAGAGATTCAGTGTGACAAATACAGGTGTTGATGTAACGGGTGATACAGGTTTTACGGGGAATATATATCTGGGTGGTATTCCAGCAACAACAGCATCAGTTGCCCATGGGGGAACTACCATTGTTTGTTTTAAAACAACAAGTAATATTTCAGCAGGACATGCTGTTGAAATAACGGATGAGATGACAGTTGGACCATATACAAGTAATAACAATGATACTTGTGTTGGAATCGCCCTTGATGATGCGGATGGTACAACCGATGCGGTGGTTGTACAAGTTCAAGTTTCTGGTTTAATGAAAGTATCACCTGGTATATCGGAGTTCATGGTTGCCGTAGTACCTGGTCAAATGTGTACATGTTCATCGGGGGAAATTTCAAGTCAGGGAACAACAAATGCGGATGATAGTACTGATTTCTTTATTGTAAAATCAGGGACATCTGATGCTTATGTTATGTGGGTTAGAGGGTCTGTATTTTAAAAAAAAATAATTTAATGAAGTAATTTTTTATCTTTTACCATTGTAATTTCAAACTCAAATGAATTATCCGAATTACGTGTATCATATAGTTCATTATTTTGTGAATATAATTGTATAGTTAAACGGTATAATTTACGAGGATTAAAATAATTTTGAATAATAGATTCATCTTTAACTGGGTGAAAATGAAGATATTGACCATGACCTGTATTTAATTGAATTCTTTCTAAAATATTTCTTCCAAACGAGTTTTTCTTACAAGCAATACTTGGGATTTCGGGGACAACTAAATCAACATAATGTTGTGAAACATCCGGGGATCTATCTGAAATCAATGATTTCGTAAATGTTGTTTTTTGTGTGGGTAGAAATCCAAAACAACGGGATGCTGCCCTTGTTATATTATCATAATCCCAGTAGAATGTAGCCTGAATACTTGCTTCTCCACCCCCCGAAGTATCTACAAGGACAATTGCATAAGCCATACTTTTAAAATCAGGATTCAGGGTTACATTCGAAAGTGGAACCCCTAATGAAGTACCTTTATTAGTAAGGGTTACATCGTCTTCACTTGGGTCAATAAATAACGCTTGTAAACTATTGTGAGCTGGTTCAAATTTATTAGTAGACGAGTTAAATGAACCTTTGTTAAGGTAAGATACATGATCTGTATCAAAATCGATCGCTTCGAACTCATCAACCTTACCATTTGCTTGTATAAAATATCGGGCATATTGTGCGGGTGGTGATGAGATTATATCCCATTGAGGATAACCCCCATCAACGATTGTACCTCTGTAAGCATCATGATATTTTTGGAAGACATCACCGAGTTCACGCATATTATAAACACCTGGTTGGATAACTACTTTACGAAGGCGTGGTTTTCCAGCTAATACCGTATCTTCTGTATGAAAATCAGAAGCATTGCTACCACCCTTGGACCAAATAATAACATTATTTGTTTCATTAATATTAAACGGTGGTGTCCTTATCGTAGTTGATATTAAACGGAAACCAATTACATTTTTATAGATGTCATAGTTTGTGGTGACGGTTGAATTTCCGGTTGAATTCTCAAAATCAAAGACAACTGTATAATTTGACGTATTAAAATTATTCGGTTGGAAATAATTATGAGAATCAATTAATATTGTTTTTCGGACTAAATCTTTTGTAAATAATCTATTTCTATTTTTTTCATATTCACTTTTTTTTTGTTGATTCATAAAATATTCATATTCGGTTATTTTTTTTATTTCATCCCCTGATTCTTCGCTTGAATCATCTGTTTCTTCTTCTGAACTTGATATTCTTTCAAATGTGTTATCCATTGATACTATCTCTTATTTTTTTTTCTTTAAATCATTCGTTTTTTTAATGATTGCTTTTCCAACACGTTTTAAAATATCAACATGGGTTGCATATTCGGGGAATAGGTTGGGGACATATTCTATTTCATTTACAAAATAATCGCGACATATATTTATATTATTTAAGCAGCAGCCAAAATCGACACGTAATAAAAAGGGGACTCCTGTTTTATCTTTAGGAACAATATCAACTACTTTTTTACCTAGTTTTTTAAGGTGGTTAATTAATTTCATGTCAATAACTTCGGGGATAGTATCATATGTTTCAAATTCATCTTCATCATATTCATTTTCTGGATAGGCAAACTTAACTTGTTCAAATCCACCGTTTCCAAGTGATTCGGGGTCTATGATTGTTCCTAAGGAGTGAGAATATGTACCATTTAACCAATAGGTCCTTACTTCATAATATTTTTCAAACTCGGGGACAAAACTTTGAACTAATAAGAGAGGTTTTTCAATACGGACTTGTGCTTGAATTTTTTTCATATAACTATTAAATTGAGTTTGATTCTTTATTACTTTATCTATATTCCATTTTTTAAATCCAATACCAAAACCACCTGGTTGTGGTTTTGTAATAAATATAGGGGAACCCCATTTATCACAATGCTTAACTATTTTTTGTATCATCGTTTTGGTATTCATTTTATCTGTGATAAGGAACGGTAAATTATCAACTACTGGAATATCGTGTTTCCGTAAGGTATCCATGTATAATTTTTTGTTTAGTACAAATTTTTGTAAGCATAATGGATGACAAAACGTTGCGTTTGTTTTTTGAATAATATGGTTATATTTTGCATAATTCGTAGAGTCTTTTGTTTCGTTTGTAAAATAATAGGGTTCATATAACCCAAATATGATATCATATTTATTAAATGTTTGTAAAGAAATATCTTTCTTTGTTAAAATATCAACCTCATCTTTTGAATATTTTTGAACGTAATAAGCAATAGCTATATCGGATGCTAACCCATATTCGCCTGCTCCCCATTTTTCCTTACTTTTATTGATTAGATTCTGAGGAATATCGGTTAACCATTCTGGATAACGATCTTCGGATATTGCATCTGTTTTAATACCAACTACAATTGCTACTTTCATATAATATAATGTATTATATAATTATTAAAAGATTATATTAAAAGATTTATATTAAAAACATTACCAAAATCCACCTCCATTATACTTGTTTTTCTTAGACTTTTTCTTAGACTTTTTCTTAGACTTTTTCCTAGACTTTTTCCTAGACTTTTTCCTAGACTTCGGTTTTTGGTATTCCATTTTATAATCAGCGGGTGTCTTCATTAAATCATATAAACCATATGCTTCACCGTCGCTCTTGTCCATAATATATTTTTCTGCCCTTTTTGGAGCACCAACTACACGCTCACCTTTTTGATTTTCTTTAAACATATCCTTTAATCCAAAGGAGGCTGATAAGACATCTGATACGACATCCATTCTACGACGGACTTGCTTCTTCTTTGGTGATCCAGGTTTTATTGGCCTTTCACGGGGGGGAGACGGAGATCTGCTTCGGGGACGAGTGCGGGGACGAGTCGGAGATCTGCTTCGGGGACGAGTGCGGGGACGAGTGCGGGGACGAGTGCGGGGACGAGTCGGAGATCTGCTTCGGGGACGAGTGCGGGGACGTTGATTTATTGTGCGGGCAGCACGGGCACGTTTTCCAGGGGTACCTCTACGGCGACCCCTGGTTGTATTTGGACGTACGGCTCTTACTTCGCGTGATAAATCACGATTTGCTCGTTTTGTTCGGTTGGTTCTTCTAGACATACTTATAATATATATTATATAAAAATATTGAATATCTATTGTTTTTTTAAAGATTTTAACGCAATTGTAATTTCATCCAAGGAAGGTCTAAAATCATCTGTATGTTTTATTTTAGTTTCATTCACCTTACATTTTTTTAACACAACATTTTGTAAATCAGATGCTTGAATTCGATCCATACTTATTTTATGATCTACCGCCGTTTGTGGAACTCCTAATTTTAACATTCTTTGATATTTATTTATAGGTGGTCTTAGTAAGGGAGGTGGAGGTGGAGGTGGAGGTGGAGGTGGAGGTATCACTTTTACTTGTTCATCAATGAATGCATAATCTTGTAGTTTAATGGGAGCATGTATTTTTGATTGAAGTATTTTCCATTGAAAAAAAATTTTATGGTCAAGGATCCAATAACCTGATAAATGAATAATAAACGTACCATATATCTTTGGAGGAATAGTCTTTATTCTTTCTTTTATTTCATTAAAATGAATACAATCATCTTCTATTTTTAATCTCATCCATTTAGAGTATTCATTTTCCTTAATGAAATCTTCAACTTGATGATATTTATGAAGAGTTTTAATTTTTTCATAAAAGGGTTGTAGGCATGTATTTATAAATGTTGTTTCATTTTGTAAAGATACATTTACATACAATTTCTTAGAATCATCATCATAACTTTGAATTCCAAAAGGAATAAATAACGGTGGTGTTTGTAGTATGTATGGTTTTGAATTATAGGAAATAGGAACAAATGTAAAATCCTTTGAATAAGATAATTTTTTATTACGTTTTATAAGGGTATTATCAATAATTAAGTTTTTATAAAATAAAATCATTTAAGAAATCAATATAATATATGAGTAAATATTTAAATACTTATGGAAACGTGTGCAATATGCGGAGATGATATAAAAACAGAATTTTGCCATACATTAATGTGTAATCATACATTTCATTATCAATGTTTATTTCAAACATTTAAAAGTTCAAGGTCTTGTTCCTGTCCATATTGTGGTAAAGCAGATAAATTACCACTTGTAAATGGTGTGAAACAAATTGTTCCTTGGATACATAAACCAAATCCAACATTTGAAAATAAACCATGTTGTGCAATTATACAAAGAGGGAAACATAAAGGACACACGTGTAATAAGAATTGCGAACTAGGTTATGGATATTGTCGGATACATAGGAAGGTTCAAAAAACGAGAGAACAATCCACACAAACGGGACATTCAAATATTCAGAATTATCTTACAAAATCATTAATTATGATGAAACAACCAGGGTATTATGAAGGATTCTCTGTAGAAGATATAGAAATTGTTATGAATCAAACGGGTATTACATGGGATAAAGCATTACAAGCATTACAAAATAAAAATACAGATATTGTGATTATGGGATTAACCACGTAGAAAGAATTTAAACATAAGATCGTAAATATATATTGATATAACTATGGAAACCTGTTCCATTTGCTTACAAGAATTAAAAAATAATGAACCCTTACAAACATTTAGTTGTAATCATACTTTTCATTTTACATGTTTTCGTGATATGATATTTCATAATAATGAAGGTATGTTTTTAGAATGTCCTTTATGTCGAGATCATAATACAAATATTACAAAACCGTTTAAAGATCCTAAACAAAATATACAGATATTGACATTGGATGAGTCAAGATGTTCATGTATGACAAAAAAAGGTAGGAAATGTAAACATACCCGTAAATTACTTAATTATGGATATTGTCATGTTCATAATAAAGAAGTATTAACAGAAAACTTGTATCCTTTAATGGAACGATATATATATTTAATTATGTGGCAAAAAAATACATTACGAACTAAATTATATTTAATTGATTTAGGGAAAAAGATACTTATGAAATATTGTAATACAGGTGATTCTAATGTAGAAGATGTATTACAATATTTTTACCAGTATATAGCTATACATAGTGTGAAATCAGTGAAAGACTATCAAAGAATGTATGAATATTATGATTTTACATTTCCACCCGAAACTTGGATACAAGATTGTTTAGAAAAAAAAATAATTATTTGATAATTATAATAATAGATGTCCAATAACAGATAAACCTAGGACAGGTAAGAATCCTGGTTTTTCAACGGCACTCTTAAATAATTTAGGCATGATGCGTGGCCACAATACTTCAGATACAAGATAGATAAAACCTAATTGGATCACAATAAATAATAGAGTGATCTTTAATTGATTCATTCTTACACTTGGAACTTTTCTTTCTGGTTTTTGTTCTTCAACAATAAAATTAGCTAATCCTTCGGCTCCACATTTTTTACTCATTTTATAGTATGTATTATATTTTTATTTAGGATTTCATATATAAAATTTATGGAGTTGTCATCTCAACCAACCCTTCTTTCATTTTTAACATTTACCCTTTTTTCCGCCTCGTCAACAACATTTATCATCTCACTCTCCACCCATGTCAGTACCCGCACTCTTACCCCTGCTGCTGGTGCTGTTGATGCTGTCTGCTGCTGCTGCTGCTGTATTATCCACAACATCTTTAATCCCCTGATTAGTCGCGGACACATTTCCCGTAGCATCATTAGCTGGTTTTTTGAGATAACGTAATCATTTCTTGATTAAAATCTGCCTTTATTTCGTCTGACACGTTAGATTCGATTTTTTTATCATTCAGTACTTTTACTAAGGAGATTGTAGATGTTGCCCAGTTCTTTTTGAATGGCCGATATTTTAATTCGCTTTCGCACGCGCTCCCAGTGTTCGGCCTCCGAAGTGCAATGGTCGGGGCACGATGACTCGACGACACAATTGTAGACCACGTCATCTGGTGGGGTTGGCGTGATGACTGGAACATTGTGGACCGGGTTAATGTTCCCTTTTCTTGACCGTTTGTCGTCCGCCTTTTTTTCTGATGCCACCGCCCCCACAACCTTCCCTTTAGCGACGTCACCGATTCGCCCTAGCGCCTTCTTAGTCTCTGGAATTTTTTCACCCGCCTTTTTTACTGATGCCACCGCCCCCGCAACCTTCTCTTTAGCGACGCCACCAGATTCACCCACTGCGCTGGAAATTTTTCACCCCCCCTTTGGAGGTCTCTGGTATATCTTCTTCTTGTCTTTCTATTTATCCTACGACGACTGGTTCCTTTACGGCGACTGGTTCCTTTACGGCGACTGGTTCCTTTACGGCGACTGGTTCCTTTACGGCGACTGGTTCCTTTACGGCGACTGGTTCTTTCCCTTCTACGTGATTTTAGTTTTTGAGGCATTTACTATAATATAATATTATTTATTAAGAATACGGTTCATCTTTTCAAAGAAAATACCTACATCTTTAAATTCATGTAACTTGAATGTCCCACGTTGAGCTGATATTTGTAATAAATTAAGAAATGTAATTAAATCAGGTTTAGACATAGATATTTCATCAGCTGTTTCTGTTTCATTAATTTCCATTGTAACATTTGTATCACTCATTTTACTTATTGAGTATAAAAGAACTTTAAATATTTATAAAATTAAATAATACCGTTACTGTCGGGGTCAAATAACCAATCAAACGCATTCTGATCAACACGAGTGGTTACGACACCTGGAGCATCATAAGGTTCATTAGGATAGGGGACGGTGCTTGGATTTTGCATAACACAATCTTTTTCATTATCTGTTAAGATACTTGCTTTATTCCATCCTGGTCCATATTTATTACAAAACATAGGAGAACCCTGTAAGATAGGTGTTCCTGCGGGTAGATAATTAAGTGTTAATTTATCAATCGAGTATAATTTATTCTTAATTTCGTGAGATGTATTTGAATTTACATAATGTAACATACTTTCATTTTCATAATGACGATTAAATAATTTTTCAACAGTTTCATCAAATGTATTATGGTTTAATAAAATACCCTGCGAATTATACTTGATATCATATTTATCGATTATATTTAGAAGGGCACTTTCATCAATGTCAACATAATTAATAAATATTTCTTTATTTAGAGACACGAAATCTATAACAACTTTAAATTGATAATGATTTGATACATCATACATAAAGAAATGTGTGATACATCTAAAGTTATTATCCGTATCTTTCATAACATATACATTTTCAATGGTCTTAATAAAATAATTATGTTGTTGTATTTGTATGCGCTGTAAGATTTGTTGAATCATGGACAATAATTTTTGATTTAAATCATAATCTATTAAATCTCTTTGCAAACTCCAACGGATCTTAATATTCTTTAATGTTACCTTCTCACTAACATTATTAATATCATTTAAATTGTGTAAAAGGATATTGGCACTTTTATCCAAGGCAGGTTTTACTGTCTGAATAATTTCTTTCTTAATTAATTTCTTACGTTTCTGTACTTTTTTCCTTGCTTCATTTCGCTTATAAATATATAACATATATACGGTTACAATCATCACAATCATGATTACATATTTATTCATTATAATATATATATTATAATTAAAAAAAATTAAAAGTAAAAAAACATCATACTAAATTATTCTCGGGCAATAAATACAAATTCTGCAATGAAACGTGCTTTTGCCGTGGTGCTAAAAGCGCGTGTTCCGTCTGCTAATGATATGTTTCCAGTAATTCTAGAGAGTGTACATGGATTAATAGAACATATGTAATTAAATTTCTTACTCTTATGCGTTATACAGTTGCCGTCGACCCCTTCGGTCGGTGCAGTATCTGATGAATTTGGGATCATAATCTTATTATAATTAGAAGATACATTACTATTACTATTAATATTGAATTCTTTAATACCTAGTAAAAATGCAATGGACCCTCTCGCAGTATTTATATTAGCGTCGAATGTAGTAAATGAATCTAAATATATATCTGATAATTTATCAACCTTTAGAGGTTCATGTAATTCAACATTAAATTCATTAGCAGGTTCGGTTAATGGAGTTGTTCCAAAATTAGTGGAATCATTGTCTATCACATCAAGAATTAGTGAATTACGTTGTGTCCTCTCAAAATGACTCGCCCTTGTATTTTGATACATAGTATTCATTGCTGATTCTTGATTCGCCCGCATACTATTCCAATCACTTTGTGTCCAATCCATACTATTTATAATTAAGTATTATATTATTTTTAAATCATATATATTTTAGCATAAAGAGTTCTTTTTGTTCTTCAATAAATTCTTTGATAAAATAATAAGCAGTTTCAAGTTGATCTGTATGTTGTCCACCTGTAATGATGATCTTCCCACTTTTAAATACAGCAATTGTTACTTTTTTACAATCACCATCGCCATTTGCTCTTCCTTTTCCATCGCATCTATTTCCACAGGAACAAATACCATCCCAGTTATTGGTATTGATGAAATATTTAATGTTGACACCTGGATAAATACATGGTTCATAAGATGAATAAATACCACTATTTAATATTTCGCTATGTAATACTTCGCGATTGATTTCAAAGCCCATATCAAAATCACTATTAATTAAAACTAATTTTTCATCTAGAATGGAAACATCTTGTTCAAAAATTTCAAAATCTTGAAGATAGTCTATTAATTCATATATTAAACGTTTTCCTTGGTCAATTTTCTTTAAACCTGTGATTTGAATATGACCATTATTAAATAATTTAACATTCATAATTTTACCATCAAACACAACATGCATCGTTGCTTGATTAAAGAAGATTTTCTTCACTTTCTTTTTTCTTTTTTTCTTCAATGCTTTTTTTGAAAATCCACGTGGAACATTATGTGCGCCATATTCAATAAATGGAACATACTCAGAAATGGGGATTGTATTATATATCCGTTTCAATTCAATGGGTTCTGATAGTTTAAGGATGGATGTAATGGTGGAGATCTTTAAATTCTCCATGTAGGGTTCAATATAATTTATGGGGCACCCTTTAAATATAAAAATCAAATTTAAGTATTTAATCGTAAGGAGGGATACTTACTATATACTAAACTATTCATAATGTATTTTCAAGATATGTGGGTATGGATCAAAGGAATTTATAAACATATAGACAAACGTTGTTTATCTATATGTTTAATTATATATGTATCATGGATGCTTATGTTTTTTAAGACCGGGGCAACATATAATATAAGGGCATGGAGAAAAATGGGATTATTATAATTTTATTAAAGAATTTTAATATTTCTAAAAATATATGGATAATCATTATTTACATAAAATAAATCAAAGAATATTAGAAAATATTAATACAACTACGAATATTGGTATTATTATTGCTTCGCCATCTGAAAATCCTCCTTATAAATATCATTGGATACGGGATTCAGCGTTAGTTATGAGAACGATTATAGATATGTATAAGACAACAAAAGATTCTTTATATTTTCGATTAATTATTAATTATATAGAGAATGAAAGTAAGTTACAAAAACTAAAACCTATTTCGGGATTAGGGGAACCCAAGTTTAATATAAACTGTACGGAATATATGGGAGAGTGGGGGAGACCTCAAAACGATGGTCCTGCATTACGAGGCATCATATTATATAAGATTATTGAATTATTCAAATATAAATATGATATTTTGATTGATACTTATATCATACCTATCATTGAAAACGATGTAGAATACATATTAGAAAATTATAATAATACATCCTTTGATATATGGGAAGAAAAAGAAGGATGGCATTTTTATACACGGTTTGTACAACTTAAATGTTTACAGGATTCATTAAAATATAGAAAATTATTAAAAAATATAGATATTGATAGATTACAAAGAGTATATACAGAATTATCAAGTAGCATCAAAGACCATATTAATGAAAATACAATTATATCTTCCTTTGATACATCGGGAGAAATTAGTAAATACGAAGATGCAGCAAATATATTAGCATTTAGTCATGTTGATTATGATGAGACATTGTTAAAATTAGTTCCCATTGAATATATACATCATACATGTGATAATTTATTACAATTTTTTAGACAGAAATACAAAAAGGATGAATTATATTTAATAGGGAGATATAAAAACGATACATATTATGACGGACAAATATGGGTAATATGTTCATTAGCATTGGCACAAGTATATGTTGAATTATATACTCGTAAGAATATAGTCCGTTATGATTCGCCCATGCATCGTTCAAAGTCAAATCCGAATAATAATTATATTGAAATCGCCAATCAAATATTAGAAATAATTCTAACATTGGACACAAATTTAATAATACCGGAACAATTTAATCCGATTACAAATGAGTATTTTTCAGCACAAAAATTAACATGGAATTATTCAGAGTTATATGTATTATATAAATTATTAAATCCATAAAATTTGAAACATAATTTAACAAAATAATACAAACAAAATAATACAAACCAAAATAATTTAACAATTCAATGATATACTTTATTTACGAGTATTTAAAAATCGTAAGGAACTTTATATTATATTATGTGTGGTGTTTGATATATAATGCTGAAACGGAACATATGATCCATAACATTTTAAATGACATTATTAATATGGTTACATGTGACAATATAACAGTATCAACTGAGAGCGAACGAGATATTACACATAATAATAATAAACCAAAAATAAAAATAGGGTTACTAACAAATGAAATACCACCGATTGTATATGGCGGAGTAGCGACATGGATTGTAAATTTTATAGATATGTTTGAGGATAATGATACATATGAAATAGTCCCTATATTTTTGGAGTCGGTATTAAATGATAAATTACCAGAGGAATGTTATCACAAGTATAAAAATATTAGAGTTATTAAACATCGGGAAGATATACATAGACATTTTAGTGATATTCATATATGTGTAAATAATCTATGGATTGCATTAGATACAATCCATTATATCAAGCATATTTATAGTAAGATGAATATTATAACTGTATGTCATTCATTGATAAAGATGGAAAATATTACAAATATGGGTTCTTGTTATACAAATAATTTTAATGAACAAGAAAAAACATTTGCCTTATCAGATACAATTGTATTGATTAGTAAATCGGAAGAGGCATATTATAAATCATTTAATTATGATACATTGAATCCGAATACATATGTAATCTATAATAGTTATAAACCAAAATATGATAATGAATTCTTAGATGTCAATTATGAATCAAATATACTTGGATATATTGGAAGACATGTTCCGAGAAAACGACCTGAAATACCGATTATAGCCATTGATACATATAATTTAAAAGGGTTAAAAGTAGTAAATATGGGTGTTGATTATGATAAATATGGTAATTATTATTGGAAGATTTTAGAACAAAAATACAAGGGAATATTAGAAGTAATACCTTTTACAACCGACAAACATGTAAAAGAGGACTATTGGAAAAAAATAGGTATTAATTGTATAACAGGTATATATGAACCATTTGGATATACTATATGTGAATGCTTAGATCGCCGGGTTCCTGTAATTGTATCAAATATAGATGGTCCGAAAGAAATCATTGAGGGTGTTTCGGAATATGTTTATAAATATGAAGTTGATTTCGATAATTATGAAAAAGATATCCAAAACTTTACAGATACTTTAAAACAAGTTGTGAATATTTCAGCCAATATCAAAAAATATAACGCATACAAAGCGAGAAAAGCATTAGATAAGTTACGACCTGAAACAATCGTTCGTGAGTGGATAACCTTATTTGAATCAATGAATGACCCATTTATATGATACTATTTACAAATTATGATGTATCTTATAACCCAGCGATATTTGTGGATTCTCGACAACGGCCGCTACTTTATGATTATTCTTAAAGGTAAATATATGATTTTCAAAATTATATTTCTTAACTAATTGTGAACAGGCATTACAACAATTAGCTGGTTTTAGACTTCCATCACGCGCATATCTCCAAATAAATATTTGGTATCGTTTACTTTTACGGGTATCACATTCTCTACAATAATTAATCGCCCTTTGTTCTGCGTGTATAGAGAAACGATTGTGATTCCCACCACAAGCACGGGAACTACCTTTATCAACAATTATTTTTCGTTTTGGGTCGTAAAACGCAATACTGGACCGCCACGGCGAAGGTTTCGCAAGCATAGAGATTATCCAAGGAAATATTATTCTTCAAAGACAAAGGGAGAGTTTGCAAAGAAACCATGATTATAAAGGTACGTTTGTTTGATATGTTTTTGTAGGTCTTTATATTTTTTTAGTCGGTGTTATTTTTTTAATAGAATATAGGTAACGTATGTTTCAATTTTAGGCATCCATATCTGAACCATCTATGATGGAATTACGGCGGATGACTGGAATATCTTCAATACCCATCTCTTCATCATCGTCTTCATCGTCTTCATCATCGGATGGTTCTAACATAGAAACAACTCTGTCTTTATTTACATCATCTCCCGGACAATACATAAATGTCATGTCTTCAAGACAACCACGGAGAAGATTTTTATCCATATTAAAGAAATATTTTGCTTTAATCATTCGTAGGACAACATCCATAATATCTTCATAACCACCAATGATAATTTTATTTTCAGTGATATAAGCAGGTATAAGTTCGTGCATATTTTCAGTTGTGACAAGTGTTAAGTTTTGAATGAATGGCATTTTTTTTATAACCTATTCTTTTTTTTATGAAAATTAACGCAAATAATTTAAATATTATTTATAAAAATGATAATAATGGAAATTTATAAAAGACATCTTTCCTCAGAAGAAAACATATTATTATATTTAAAAGAATTAATAAATCATAATGTAGATATATGTAAATATATTCTTAAAAGAAAAAAAGAATTAGAAACAGAAGAAATTATGGAATGGTATATAGAAAGATGGGAAAATATAGCAGGTGCGCATTATATTTTACATGATACACACTATGATAAATTTTCTCGAATATATAATGAAAATAATTATATTGTTAAACCTGACCATACGCTTTCTTTTTATAAGATAACAGGGATATCATATCAAATCATAGAATTAATTCACGAATTAATTAAACTTAAAAATAAAGATTCGATAGAAAATACATTTATAAAAGATTATAAAGAGTGCTTGCAATATGATGATAATTTATACACAATATTATCAAACAAAATAACTGAAATAATGAATAAATAGTATTATAGTGGGGAAAATAATCATTAGAATCTAAACATATGTTGCGTCTTCTCTAACATATTCATCACCCGAATTAATTTCGTGTGCCCTCACCGTCTTCTTTTATTTATGGAAATTAACGCAAATAATTTAAATATTATTTATAAGAATGATAATAATGGAATGGAACCTTGAAACATTACAAGAAAAATTATCGGCGATAACGGAAATATCAAAGGAATGTGATGAAACATTTAAAGAAACGATTCAAAATGTAGCCTTACAGGATACATCAAAAGAATCATATGAAACATTATATGAAACTTTGACAGAAGAAGAAAAAGACTATCATCGATTAAATGAAAAATATAAGACATATATTTCAGGATTTTCGGATGCTTATATACAAATGTCCGAGTGTTATGTAGGACCCGAATTACCTTATGATCTATATAAAAAACACTTTAAAAAAGAAGATACGTACCTTGATTCTAAAAAGGGTATTGAAGAAATGTATGCCTTATTTATATTTTTTATGATGGTGGAATCATCTATGAATAATTTAGTTAAATGATGAACGTGATACTATTTCTTTTTCATTTATTTTATGTTCATTCATGAAATCATTTTGAATCGTTTTATCTTGTGTTAAATATAAGATTGCGTCATTATTCTCAGGCGACGCATAACTATATAATGGATGTAAGGGTGGTTTCCATTTATTTTTTTCATAATCTATCACTTTATTATCATTAAAATAATTTGGTGAATTAAATAAGAATTGTTGTAGTCCGATGGGAGCTTTATTATAAATAATTGGGTCATCTTCTCGAAGTCCTAATTTTTTAAGGGATTTATTATTTACATCATGCATAGATGTAAAAAAACCCTTATGCTTTGAATCAATTCGGTTTGTTATAGGGACATACCCACTACCTTTATCTGATACATTATCATAAATAACATATTGTGTTTCATCGGGTATAAACAGGCCTTCAATTATAGGGTGGATATAAAATGTAATCACGATAATTATGAATAAAAGACTTATTTGTAAGCAATCATATACTTTCATTTATATATAATTATACTAATATATTTAATCTTCTCTATAATTTCCCTCGTCATCATTATCATCATCTCCTTCTATATCACTACCTTCTTCATGATAATCATACCCTCCGTCAAGGGTTTCATTCGTATCATCATTTTCACCAAGATTTAGATGGACAGTATCAACACCATTTAATTCTTGTTGTTGGATGGCGTCTTCATTGCTGTAAAATAATTCTTTTACTGTTTCAATACGATCATTTAATAATTGTGATTGATAATCATCTCCTTTTTTCCTTTCAAGATTATCTTTACCCGCATTCCCAAACCAATTTACGATACCATATGTTTGTAATTGGGTTGTAACATATCTTTCATCATTTGATTTGCTTTCAAGGTCATTAATTAAATTTTGTTTTTCCCGTTCTTTTTGTTTACTTAATTCATTTGTTAGATTCGCACTTATTTGATGAATCCACATTGGATCTGTATAATCTTCAAAGAAATGTATAAATAGGTCAAAACAGAAGCGGGTACATATTCCAATGGAGGATTGGATTGTTAATTGATCTTGTATTTCTAAGGATTGGTATAATAGGTTTGCATTGTTTGAGACGACTGAAATTTCATCGCGTAGTGCATTACAATAGTCTATGATTTGTATAAATAGGTGTAGGAATAATATTTTTTTAAGTTCTAAGCAGAAATCTTCTGTAAAGAATGATGTTGGATTACTAGAGGATTCACCAACTAATATATCTATATTTTTATAGTTGAATTTCTTTATATACTCATGTAATCCTTGAAAACACAATGATAAATTATATTGTCCCCGATAATTGTTAAATCCGCTATATTTTTCTTTTGTAGAAAGATTAAATGTATCTCCATGGAGTAAGAATTCATTTTGATTAATAAATGTTTTCATATGTTCTATATTTGTATCACTGATTTTCCATTGTTTGGGAATATTATCATGTAGTAACGTTCCTGGGAGGTCATTGAATTGGGATAATCTTGCAACAATCGATGAAATTGTATCTGTATGATTCCCTATGTATGAACATTCATCTAAATACTTATCTAATAATATACTCACCGTTTCAAGACTTCGTCCCGATAAGGATGTATAACGACGATATTGATCTTGTGAAATTATTTCACTTTCTTTCGCATCTATAAAGTAGGATTGTATGATATTCTTATATTTATCATTTAACAGAATCATATTATTTAAAACGAGTAATGATTGGGGGATTGGATCCTCTAGATTACGTAAATAATATATATCTTGAAATAATTGAAATGTATCGGTTGTATTATTTTCTAATAAGTTATTCTCTTCGATGAAAGAATATATTCTCGAATCGTAGGAAATATGTTCATTTGATGATTGTCGAGTTGGTATTTCATTTTTTTGTAAAGTATATTTTATAATTTTCTCAAAGTTTTCTTTTGTTTTTGATAAAGATGAATCACATACAATATCTCTTTGAATATTTGGATCTGCAATTAAATTTGTGATAAAATAGTCATTATTAAATGTTTCAACAATTTCATCATCATCATTTGTACAATATTGTTTGAATAGGTTTGTAATATGATCTTTATCTATATCTTCAAATGGTTCTCGTGGGAAAACATTCGGAGTATAATTATTATAATTTCGTTTAGGATGTCCATTGAGTAACATTCCATTCCAATTATTTAAATGAATATGAATATAAATATTAATTGTATCTTTATCACTATTTTGTTTTCTTTTAAAATGTTCGGTTATATCTTTGACGAATGTTGTCTTGAAATCTTGGTAATTTATGTTTGTAATACCATCCTTCCACCCAATACCATTTGATAGTATCGTTTTTACGGGACCTGGATCTGGAATTGTATCAAGGAAACGATGAATCAGTAAATTTATAATGGGTATTTCAGTTGATGTTCCATGTAGATGAACTGAATAATCAAATAATCTTTGATACGCTTCATTTTTCATAATATCAGAATAAGGTATTGAAAATGTTTGATATTTGGGTGTTTCATATGCTTCTCTTAAGGGGGTAATATGGGATATATTTTCATATTGTAATGTTGAATATTTCTTGAGTAATAATTTTTTGAAGGGTTCTTCTTTTAATTGATCGGTAACATTTTTATTAATTGATGTAATAAGGACCGTATCACGTTTTGGTTTAAAAGTTGGCCAATGTTCTTTATAATATATAGCGGACCCTTCATCTTGGTTAAAATCAAAATATAATTTTAATTTTTTCTTTAAAGAATCATTCCTTAAGATATAAGAAGAACTAAACATGAATTGTTCTTTGAAATTTGGAAATCCCTTATAATCGTTTGATTCTTTTAAGAATTGTGATATATGTTTCCAAAATGGATTTGCGGGTTGTTCTTTAATAATTTTTTGAATAATCATGAGAATTGTATCAATCGTATCAACCGATATTTTTTGATGGGGTTGATGTTTTACGGTATCCCATGTTTCATTCTGTGTTAAAGTATCCCACAGATATATATTTTGCTTTGACTTTAATAAATAGGGAGGAATGGATGTTTGTAAATAAAATAAGATAAGGAATATATTACTAAATAACTGATTACAAGCAACCAGATATTCTTTAAGAGTTGAAAGTGCTTTATCTCGAAGAACCTTATTTTTTTTATTTTGTTGTTTCTCCTGGGGTGTTTTTGCAGGGATCACCATCTTATATTGTTTGATAATACCAGAATACATGGGTAATTTTTTGAATACACTCGGGGTATTATATCTATGATTAATTAATTCTTCTTGATTAATTGATTCATAATGATTAATAATTTGTTTTTCATCATATTTAGTTAATTTACAACCTATTAAATTACAAATAATAATTATATTTTTTTGAATTGCAAGTTGTTCTTCGTTATATTCATTAATTGTATCTTGATCTGTATTTAATACTTCCCTTGTGTTGGATGGTTTATCATCACTAAATCCTTCCAATGTTGAAAATGATTCAGGGCATAAATAATGACCACATATTTTACAATATATATTTCCACCCACAGGTACGTCGCCAAAGTTAGACATAAGTGTGTCAAATGCTTCTTTATTATGATGTGATATACAACTATATAGATTATGATTACACATTAATTTTTGACTACCATCATCTATATTTTCATAGAGATAGTTCTTATCTTCATTTATATGGGCATTTCGAGAGAATTTAGTAATTATTTTATGAAGGTAATAATTCTTAAGAGGTATATCTAATATGGTTGATATGTAATTCTTTGCTAACTTAATTTTATCTGATAACGATAGAGATATCTTCTTTTTCACGACATTCTTAATAACTTTTCGTTTATATGTTTTATTATAGTTTCTAATAAACGATTGAATATTGTCTTTTATTTTTTCGTGTATCATAATTCTTTCATCGGGACTAATTGAATGTATGTTTATATCATAGTGTAAGAATACTTTTTCAAAATCTTGATAATTAAGAATGGAATCAAATATATCCTTGGGTATAACTTGGATTATATTCTTAAGGTTTGGAAAATTCATTTCCAAAACATCACCTATTTGTTCCTGAGTAACTTCTGGATAAAATAAATAGGAATGTATATTTAATTCCCATAATGGGTCTATATTCGTTGTATCAGTATTCATCATATGAGGTATAATTTTATCATTTTCAAACCTCTTACTAAAGGGTTTATAGGAATATTTTACATTAGATAATAAATAATATTCATATAGATTTATGGAACCACACTTAATTGTAAAATCTTGAAATGTATGGGGTAATGTATAAAACCCTGCAAGTGCCAGATTTTCCTTTGGTAGAATGGTTGAAAGAACAGTTACATTACTTTGTTTGATGGGTAATAAATGTTCTTTTCGTGTGTTAACCATATCATATGGAATTTGCGTCGAAAGAGTATTACAAGGATTACATGAACGGATATATAAACCTTCATAAGGTATTATCTTTTGTTCTGAATTATCATTTTCATAAGGTTGAAATGCATTTAATTTTTTAATAATTGTGGAATAGGAATTAGGATTATACTCATTAAATGTATTTGCAATATTATATGTTTGTTCAAGTGTAGTTATATAATCCTTATGAATTGTATCTTCGAGTTCTTCATTATCTTCTTCTTCTTCTTTATATAATACTTTTTTATTCGTAATAATAGGGATGATCCATCTAGGTAGTATATATGATTTTTTATGTAAAATATGTTTAATAAATTGTAAGGCTGAGGAGGATGTATCATATACATCATTACCCATGATAGTAACTATATCATCCATCATAGATGAAATTTCGTGGATAAGTATATCATTTCCTTGACCTTGTAGGGCGGATATTAATTCAGTAATCATATCTTCTTTCTTTTCTTGAATTGTATATTCTTTAACGGTTGTTTCTGTAATATCCAGTTCTTCATTTATTTCTTCAATTAGGAATTCTGTATCATTTATGTTATCCATATCAAATTCTTCCACTTTTTCAATATCAATTATGTGGTAGTCATCTGCTTGAAGGATGATATTTCCATCTGTATATTGAATTTTAGGAAGATCTGTTTGATATTCATTCACAAAGGATATCTGGTCACCTTGTATATCTTTTACAATCGCCAAGTGATCATTAAATTCTTCATCTTCTTCAAATATAATAATAAATAAATCACCCTCATTTACAAGCATATTGATTGAATCCATATTTATATGGGCATCTTCTGTACTACTTATAATGAAATCTGGATCAATTTCTTCATTTGAGAAATCGCGGGGAGGGGTTTCAACAGTGGGATCAAATCGTGGTGAATCGGGTGAAAATCCTTCATCTACATCTATATCTAATTGTCGTTCTTCTTCTGTAAGGTCATTATCGGGGTCATTATGTATTAATTGGTTAAATATATTTTCTTCTTCTGTATCTCCCATAATGTAGCACTATATAATTATACTCAATATTTTATAATATTTAAAAAAATGAATCATAAATATATTAAATTTATAATATATCATGGAATTACAAACATTTATTACCAATACAGAACATTACATTCAAGAACTTAAAAAATTAAATTTATATGTGAAGACCCATTCCAAAAAGAAACTGGCCCTTGTAAAATATCATTATGATAAGAAGTATGATACAGATACATATCCTTGGATTAAGTATTGTAGGGGAGTAATTATAGATACAGAAACAAATAAAATAGTATGTGTACCTCCTGTAAAGGCTGTACAAGAAACAAATATTGATTCAATAGATACAACATTCGAAGATAATGAATATCAATTACTGGTTGATGGTACAATGATAAATGTATTTAATCATAAGAATGAATGGATATTTTCAACAAGGAGTTCTATTGGAGCAACCAATTCATGGGATGGAAAACAATCCTTTTATGATATGTTTCAAGAATCTGTTGAGACAAATGAATGGATGGATGATTTAAACAAAGATCATTGTTATTCGTTTGTGTTAGTTCATAAGAACAATCGCATTGTATCCCCTGTTATGAAAAATCAAGTATATTTAGTGGAACAGTATCATGTTGATGAATTAAAAAGAGTTCCATTAGATAGTATTCAAGGTATTGAAAATGTATATACATTTGATAAAGGAAGCATACCGTATTATAAAGACCCTAACTTACCATATTCTGTAAAAGGATTTACTGTGAAATGTGGTAGTCACAGGATAAAATGGATTAATCCACACTACGAACATGTAAATAATTTGAAAATCAATTATAATGATAAATTATTACATTATATTCAATTACGACAGAATGGGACATTACGGGAATATTTAAATTATTTCCCAGAAGAGAGTTATATTTTTTCACAACATCGAGATACTTTTAATGAAATTAAATTGTCTCTTTTAAAAACATATTGTGATCATTTTATTCATAAAACACTTGAGAAACAAGATATCCCCTATGAATTCAAACCATTAATATATGCGATTCATGGTGAATACTTGAATACGGGTGTAAACCGCAATGAAAAAAATATTAATATATTCTTACATAATTTGCCAGCAAAGAGATATGCTTTTGTATATAATTATTTTAAAGAGACACATCCGTCTCATTCTTAATAGTTGTGAATATATGTGTTAATGCATCACACGCATCACGGAAATATTGAATAAGGGAAAATAGTTTTTGAGTTTCTGGGGCATCCCTTATTGTATGTAATTTATTAAGTGAGATATTAAAGATAATTGTTTCTTCAAGTGGATGAACTCGTTTATACCCACAAATAGAAAGTATTGATTTGTCATCAATCATCTTTGTTGAAATATATGATTGTAGTAGGTTTCCAATGGTATCATCAAACCCTTGGATAGATATTTGATAAATATTATTTTTTAAAGACTTAATATTCATAATTGAAGCTTCTTTAGTAGATAATTTGGGAAACTCTTCTTTTATAATTTGTAGTTGATCAATAATAATTTGATTTGCATAGATTAATAGTTCTTTAGAATTCATAAAATGAACAGAATCAACTGTAAACGTATACCAATAAGGTTCTGTTTCCTTATCACGGTGAAAATATCTTTCTGATTCACTGATATAAAGTGATCTTTTTAAATCTTCTTGTTCTTCTTTATCATCAATATGTTTAAGTTTATCTTGTAATATTTGATTAAATAATGCCTCATTCTTCTTAAACATATATGAAGCACGCGATACTGCTTGCCACCTTGAATTTTCATAGGCATACGATACACTTGGGACCCCATATAGTTCCAATTCTTCTTTAATCGATGAATTTGTTTTCCTAAGTTCGGTGAGTAAGCAATATTCATCCTTATTTTTAAATGAAAAGGGGCGGAATATTTGTTTCTTTTCTTTATCTGACAATGGATGTAATAAATCATAATCGTCAAGATTGATTTCTTGAATAAGTTCGTGATTTACAGATCCTTTTAAAGGATAAATTTGGAAATCATTGGCTGTAATGGATGTGATAGGTGACTCAACCGAATTAATAACAGATAACTTAAATAAATATTGTTTTTTATAAGTTTGTGGATCAATATAAAGTGGAATTAATGCAATACGATTTAATAGAAATTCATTATGTAAAGACGTATTATTCTTAAGGATCTTAATATCCGAGTCATTAATATCCGTTCTAAAACCGACGGTTGGTATCGCGGATAGTAACGTCCTACGGATGGAATTTACGAAACTTTTATGTAATCCAAAAACTTGATTACCTTTAATATCAAATGAAAGTGAATTACCTTTCTCGGAGATTTTATCAATTTCAACTGTAAATTCCATTATTTTTATTTATAGTATTATCTTTTAAAATAATTATCAAATTTTAGTATAATTATTTTATGTTTAAATTATAATATTTCTTTTTTGATTATTGAATAAATGAGTCAAGCAAATTTATATATAAGTAAACGATGCCCTTATTGTAGAAAATTATTGGAAATATTACATGGAAGACACGATTTACGTGGAATGATAACTATCACGTGTATCGATGAACAACCATTTCCTAAGTATGTAAAGAGTGTTCCTGTAATGGTTGTTGAAAATGAATTGTGGTCTGCCGATGAGATTTTTGCATTTGTACAAGATGAAGGACAGCCAGGACAGCAAGGACAGCAAGGACAGCAAGGACAGCAAGGACAGCAAGGACAGCAAGGACAACAAGGACAGCAAGGACAACAACAAACGAAAGAACAGATGAAAGAAGAAGGTGAATTAGATGGATATTGTGAAAATGGAAGTTGTTTGGCATTTGCTCCATTAAATGAAGGAGATACTATTCCTGATTCCCCATATTCTTCTATTAATGATACGGATGAAAAAATGGGAGAGGTAAGGACGGATCCTCATGTTGGTAAAAATGAAAAATCTGCGCAATTTGACAATGAATATGAAAAAATGATGAATGACCGTAAGATGATAGATACAAATAATGTTGCGGGTGCTGTTAGATAATTGCGTCAAAATTAAATAAATATAAAATAGTCTAAGATATAATAAAGAGATATGTCGCAAAAATTAGTTACAACATTTCAGGCATTTATTAAAGATATTGTGGACGTTTTCCCCGAATATAAAACGAGATTAACAGATCATTATAAAGAATGTTTTGAGAAAGATGGAGCGGTTCAAAAAATAAATGAGTTTTTAGATAATATTAAGGGTCATTATTCAAAAATAGCCGAAAGGGATGAAACATTATTTAATGATGACCCTATATTTATTCCCAATATTTCATTTAAGATGATGTGGAATTCGGGTATTTCAGATAATACGAAGGATAGTATATGGAAGTATCTCCAATGTTTTTGTATAATGCATATATCAGAAGATTCAAGTGGGAAAATTGAAGATGTTATGAAATCAATACAAATGAAGGAAAAAGTAAAAGATAAACAAACGGTTGAACAAATGAAGATATTAAAGAAACTAAATGAATCTATTTCAAAAAATAATACGCAGGAAATGGATGAATCAACTATGGAAGATATTAATAATGTATTAGGAGATACAAAAATAGGCCAAATTGCGAAGAAAATATCAGATGAGATAAATATTGAAGACATGATGGGCGGAAAGGATGGTGGAAATATTGAAGACTTATTTAAGGGAGATAATATGGCGAAGATATTTTCAGCAATTAGTTCAAATATTGGATCTATGGAACAATCGGGTGATTTATTATCGGAAGCAACAAATATATGTGGTGTTATGAAGGATAATCCATTATTTAGTAATATGATGAACATGGGTATGGAAGGAAATGGTGGGGATGATGTTATGGGTAAAATGATGCAGGGAATGATGGGAGGACTTATGGGGAATATGTCACAACCACAACCACAACCACAACCACAAAAGCAAAAGCAAATCAATCAACCAAATCATACACATGATCCGAATGTACAGAGGGAACGATTACAACAAAAACTAAAAAATCGTCAAAATATGAATAATCCAGATGTAGATTAACCCTTTTATAATTATAGTTCCTTTTATAATTATAGTTCCTTTTATAATTATAGTTCCTTTTATAAAAAATTATTTCTTAAAAATAATATAATATTACTATTATATTATGACCCCTCTATGGATAACAAACATACCGATATTATATGAAAAAAAATATTTGTTTGAGATAATCCCTTTAAAGAATTTTGATTTTAATCGTAAATTAAATGCTCTTGTAAGATTATCTATCTATTATTCCATTATAGTATTTGTCTTAAACCGTGAGAATACAGACGTATTTTATATACCATTAGTCGTTTCGGTTCTAACATATGTATTAAGTAAGAAATTTAAAGCAACTCATGTGAATCAAACAAATGTAGAACTATTTAATAATAAAGTCGAAACGGAAGAAGAGAATGACGATTTAGTTCAAGCATTAAATGAATCCTGTCGTATTCCTACAAAGAATAATCCATTTATGAATCCAAGTATCGCGGATTTTGGTCGAGAAAATGTGAAAGCAGGATGTCCTTCTTATAATAATAAGGGTATTCAACGAAATATGGAGAAACATTTTGACGAAGGCATTTATCGAGATGTAAGTGATATATTTGGGAAAAATAATTCACAACGACAATTTTTCTCTGTTCCCGGACAAGGGACCGTACCGGATCAAGGTGCTTTTGCCCAGTGGTTATATGGGTCCCCGCCAACATGTAAAGAAGGGAATGGCCTTCAATGTGCTGCAAATCAAGCAGGTGTTCCGAAAGGTCCGGGGAGCGATGAAATTCAAGGGATTTAATAAAAAATACAATTATTTTTAAAATAAAATATATTTCCTTAATATAAAATGACAGAAGTTGAGGAAAATAATAATTATGTATTTCAACCTGGTTACCATGGTGGAGTTGCTTCAGATATACCATTAGATCAGTTAAATAAGTGTACGGATAATAAAATTGATATGGATTTTACATTAAATAAGAAAGCATCGATTGATTCAGACCCGGGTTCTGTGACACTTGAAACACAGCAATCACAGGGATCTGGTTTATATAGACTCGATAATACATACGGTTGTGACTGTGGATTAAAGAAAGCACGTGAAGTTCAACTTCGTCAACCCTTTGTTAACTTTCAAGGTTCGAATGGATGGATGGGGGAAAAGGGATGTTTAATTGATAGTGATTCAAATGTACGATTTGATATCTTAACAAATAAGAAATACATTAATCAATTACCGAATCTACAAACTCAGGGATTCTTTGGAAAGGGAGCATATGATGTAGATACAGAAACAGTTATACGAGATAGTAAAATTACTAAGTTAGATCGTCCGTGTAATGTATTATCTGGTTCATCAACATTACCTTATTCAATTACCCCCATGATTAAGAGATTAGAAACAGAAGTCCAAGATCCACTTAATATTATTCCCGAAGATTCAATGAAATCGTGGCCTCGTGGTGGTCTCCCATCAAGGCAGATGGCCCGAAATAGAGACTATATTAATAGATGTAAGGAAAAAGGGAAACAAGTGAATTAAAAATAAAATATAATAGTAATATTATAATACATGGATAAATTTAAAGAATTACAAGAAACACTTGAAAAAGATAGCACGGTTGCAGCACAATCAGTTAGTAACTATATTCATGATCAGGTTGATAGACAACTTGAACCTGTTTATCCTTGGGCACCAACAGCGAGGTTACAAAGGAGTGGACAACCTGTAGCAGAAGATAAAAATTTAATTGATATTGATTCTGAATTAATGAATATAACTCGGAAATTATCAAATGAACCTCAGGATAAATATTATCCTGGTCTTCAACAACCTCTTTCGTATCGAAATTTAAAAGATGGATTTTTTCATCAAGAAAGTACATTATTAACAAATCCACCCATTGATCTTCGTGGACAAACTAAAAATAGATGGCAACCCGTCCATTTGGACCCTCAGAAAAATGTAATTGAACCTTTTAACAGACGAGGCGATGATACTTATTTAGCGTTGATTGATAATTTTAAGGATTGTAAATCCTAATTATTTTTTAAGAACACTTTTTTTACAATATATATTTATAATAATTGAAAATATATAAACATATTCTAAATAATATAAGTAATTATGGAATATTATTTAACAGAATACCTGATGATACGTGATCATAAAATGTATTATCAAGGTAAATTAGTAAAACAACATAATTGGCAGAATGCTCTCCGAGATTATGGGTGGGAAAAGATACCCAAACCGTGGATACGATTACTAAACAAACATTTAGAAAAACCACGAAATAATTCTTTGTTTGGAATGCTCGATTGTGGGGAAAATGGGGATTGTTTATTTCATTGTATTAGTTATGCCCTGAAAGATATAAATGATGATACATTTGATGCAACACATTTACGGAATGTATTATCTGAGAATATAACCGAGGATGAATATAATACGATTATAGGGAATTATCAAATATTACATGATAGTGGGGATTTTGACGAAACATGGAATCCACATGAAGTGACTTATACAACATTTAAGAATGATATTATAAAGAATGAAACCGAATATTGGGGTGATATACATTTATTAATCTTATTAAAGAAATATCTTGGGATAAATTGTGTTATCTTGTATAGTAATGACATGATGAATACGTATTATCATTATCCTTTATCGGATACATATGACCCAGAATTAAAAACGATACTACTCTTATATGAAAATGAGATACATTTTAAATTAGTAGGTTATTTTATGAATGGGACTATGGTAGTATCATTCACAAATGATACATTACCACATGAAATTTTTAAAATGATAAATTACGATAAATAAAAATTTTTTTTATATATAAAATAGTAAATGGAAGCATTGGTTTTAGCTGGCTTACTTGGAGCGGGTTATTTAATAAATAAAGAAGAAGAAGATAAAGATCCCATTACAAAACCGATGAAAAAAACAATAAGTGTCCCGAATGGTGAAAATATATATAATTCAGAACAATACAATGAAACGGATAATTTAATACGTAGTTTAGCCAAGAAGAATTTTGAATCATCGCAGGAACCAGATTCAAAAGTAATTAATCATCAAAAATTAGAACCGTCCGCGTCAAATGAAGGACCCGTTGATAATTATGAAAATTTCATATACAGTAATGCTACAGGAGGATATATTAATAATCAAGAATTTATGTCAAATGACCAGGGTATTAAGTTAGCACCGTTTTTTAGGGGCGAAGGATTTGCCAATCAAAATTTGGATGATTCAAGGCAGTTGGAAGGTCTTAATGGTGCCGGAAGTAGTTTTCAACAAAGTAAGAAAGAAATTCCTAATATGTTTGAAAGACAAAAGCAGAATATCCATGGAAACTATTTTGGAAAGGGAATGGGTGATCCGAATCGTTATGTTGGTTCTCAAACGCGGAAGAATGAATTACCTTTCCAACAACAACGTATAAGAAAGATTGATCAAAGAGATCCACTTACAAGACAGGTTGGTAAAATGATTGCTGATAAGAGTCAGGTAGATAATATAAGGACATTAAATAATCCCAAATTAGTGAATAAAGGAAAGATTATTTCGGGTGGTAATCCTATACCGAATCGGGGTAAAATGGGTATGATGTTCCAACATAATCCTGATAAGTATTATCTTAATGATAGTGATAGATGGTTCACTACAACGGGAGCGACAATTGCAGATACACGAAGACCTAAACATATTATGCCGGAAACCAATCGTCAAGTATTAAATAAACAGGAGGTGGGTATCGCGTCTCCTCAAATATATACGGGTCTTGAGAAACGGGCAAACTTTAAGAAACCATTAAAACAGCAGTTAGGTACCGATACAAACCGTAATGTAGGAATTGAAACACCACAGATAGGTGTTGATATGCAACGTGGAGGATACCGTGCTCTTCCCAATGAAAGACAAGTAACGGAGTTAAGGGACTATACTAGCAATATTGCTTCCGAATTTAAAGAACCTAGATTGGGTTTGATGGATGAACTAAAGAAAACGATCAAAGAAACAACCATTAATTCCAAACAAAATGGACATGTTCAAAATACGGTTCTTCATACTACTCTTGGATTACAGGATGGTATAAAGGTAACTAAGAAACAAACAACGATTAATTCAAAGAATAATGGTTACCTCAAGGGGGATTATGAAAAACGTAGTTCATCCTATGAGGCACCCGGAAATACAACTAAAGATACAACTATGTTTTCGCATACAGGAAATGCAGGTGCTTTCTTACAAGAAGGAACCTTACAAGAAAATTATATGAATGCGGATACAAACCCTACAAAAGAAATAATTGCGCGTGGGAGAATGCCAACTAAGAACAATGTAAAGATAGCCAATGGTATGGATACATTAACAGTTGATATAAAGAAATTGGATATTGATTATATGAATCACAGATTAAATGGACCTGATAAGGTATATCAAGAAATACCAACGGATGATGTGTGCGAATTAACAACAATGAAAGATAGACTGAATGATGAAAGTTTAGCACCTAATATAAGAATCGATCCAGAATTATTAAATCCTTTTAAGAATAATCCATATACACAATCATTAAGTTCATTTGCGTATTAGATACCTTATTTTTTTAATTTTTTTATGTATTTTTTATAATAATGGAGCATGAAGATATGGAGTATAAATCGGGGACAGGTGAGGAGTTCAAACATTTTTTATTCTCAAAACCACCTCAAAGAAAACATTCCATTAAATTAGAATTAGATAATCCACATATAAAGATAGGATTACATATTTTTCAAGAATTATTAATGATATTTACAGATGGAATGAAATATTTATTTGGGAATGGAACACATGTAAATATTACAAATTTAACAAATGAAAATATAGTTATGATTAATCAGTATTTTGAAAGTATGGGATTTCGTGTATGTATAGAAGACTTTACAATACATACATATTTAGATCATATGAAGTTACCTAATTATTTCACAAATCAAGAATTAATAAAAGATACGACACCCTTGAAGGACATATATTATGAAACATATGTTGGTGATTTAATATATCGTATTTATTTTGATTTTTGTAGATAATAAGTATTTTTTCAGGAAAAAAAATATAAGTTTAACAAAATGGATGAAACAATCGCACCTATATTTACACAAGCAAAATTGGAGTACACATCGCAATTAATAGATGTTTTGACACCTCAGATATTTGACGGATTAAAATCCATATTTGATGAAGCAAATACAGTTTATAGAACAAATACAAGTAAATCATTAATTGTTATATTTCGTTCATATTTAGAGAAAGTCCCTTCTTGGAGTAATATGTTAATAGAAACGGAAACAGATAGGATCATTCAATTATCAAGGTGTGATTGGTTAGACGATTTAATTACAGCCGTATTTATAAGTCATACAAAAATTTTAACTGCAATTGGAACATCTAATGATAATTCAAATATTGATTTAACGATACCTAAAACGGTTAACTTTATACATAAATGTTATATAAATATCGCTCGAGAGATATGGAAAAATCCATATTTATATGATGAAAGCGTCCTTGGTTCAGAGTATCAAAAAAATATGAAAACAATTGAGGAAATGATAAAACACTCCATTGAAAATACGATAAGAAAATTATTACCCGTGAAAGAAATTTTAAGGAAACATCTGGATACTTATGAAATAAATAATCAGGATATCCAAAAGAGAAATGAAACAACCGATATTAAGAAAATGTTATTAGAAGAAATCAATAATTTAGACATTATAAGCTTGCTAAAGAAGAAACATAAGAATAATGACGAAGAACCTGAAGAAGAACCTGAAGAAGAACCTGAAGAAGAACCTGAAGAAGAACCTGAAGAAGAACCTGAGGAGGTACATGAAGAAGGACTTGAGGAAGAACATGAGGGAGGTATGGCGACCCCATATAATGAAACACCCTCATTTGAAGAATATAAAGAGAATGATGGTTATGTATCACCCGATGATGAAGCAATTAATGAAAAATGTAAAGGTATAACAATTAATACAATAGATACAACTGAAATATCCCAAGAAGAACCTATATATGATAATGTTGAAATAACGAATAATTCTTCACCTGAAAAAAAATATAGTGAAAATGATTTAATAAATACATTTATGGAAAGCATTAGTAAAAATGAAGAAGAAGCGAAAGTATCGGGTATCATGAAAGAACCTGACCTCGTGAAAGAACCTGACCTCGTGAAAGAACCTGACCCGGTGAAAGAACCTGACCTCGTGAAAGAACCTGACCCGGTGAAAGAACCTGACCCGGTGAAAGAACCTGACCCGGTGAAAGAACCTGACCCGGTGAAAGAACCTGACCCGGTGAAAGAACCTGACCCGGTGAAAGAACCTGACCCGGTGAAAGAAATTGGATTTAATAATTTAAATGAAAACGGGAATAAACATATGACAATAGTTAAGAAACAAGAAAACAAAACAGATAATCATATAGTAAATACCCATGAAAAAGAATTAATATCCGTTGATATATCTAGAGATTCAGATGATGAAACGGTTGATGAATTCTTTAATGATATGAGTAAAATGATGGAAAAGAAGGGTATCGCAGTTAATAAATCATCTCGTAAATATACCTTATTTGATGATGCAATTCCGGAAGAATAAATATCTAAAAAATAGGATATATTTTTTATAGATATTTATTTTCTATTTATAAATATAAAAATGCCTTATGAGAATGATTTATTATTTAGTTTAATATTAAGTGTTGTAAATACAACCATATATTATATTATGACCGTTTATAATTTGAAGAAAAAGATAGATGAAGACAAACATGAATTATTAATGATGTTTGGTGTTACATTTGTCGTATCTTTTATCTTAAAAACATATTTTAATAATGGTATGTCTGTTGGGGGCACGGGGGATATTTCTGCTCAAAGTGGTGGTGGAGAGAATTACTTGGGTAGTCATTCAACACGTCCGCCCTTTTAAATCATAAATGATAATATAATTTTTTGGGAAAATATTTTTTTTTAATACGATATTGCTTAAATATGTAATTTTGAATTATTTTCGAAGGTAATGAATTTGTAGCTTCTTCAGATATAATTTTATATAGTGTAAAATCATCATTAAGATCAAAGAAACTATCTCCTTTATCATCAAGGGTTAAGTTGTAAATAAAGTTAAAGAATGGTTGTTGTTCTTTATATTCTTTTTCTTTATCAAAATCAAGGACATCTAATATTGTAATTGCCAAACGACATAAATCAAAATTATAATTTGGTTTTATATGTTTCTTACCATTACTATCAAACAATAGTTTATCAAATGGTAGTGTATATTGTCCATCTGCTTCACCATGTTTATAGAATGTATCATTAAAGAATGTTTTTTTATGGAATGTAAATATGGAACGTCCAAAATCAATTATTTTAAATATGTATCCATGCGTGGGGATCTTAAAGTAGATATTATTATATTTATAATAAAGGTAGGTCCTATCTGTTTTTTCAAACATAATATTATTGATATGTAGATCATTATGTGTAAATTGATAATGTTTTTGTAAATAAGTGAGGGCAAATGATATTTGAAACATACAAGTTAGTAGTAAGTCTTCTTTAACATCATCTTTATCAAGAAAGTCTTCAAGTGTGCCTTCTAATTTTTCAATGAAAAATTGTTGACACGGGATATCTTTTAAGCAAGCAATATAATCTTCTTTTTCAGATATATTTGATGATTTCGATGATTTCGATGATTTCGATGATTTTGACGACCTGGATGATTTCGATGATTCACTTTCTGTATCAGAATCTACATAAATATCCATGGAATATGTGACCCCAATATTTTTATAAAACCAATCTTCATATTTAAGATCATAATATTCGTCAGATATATCATAATTAAATGACTTTTTGATACCATTCATAGAACCATAAAATATGGGAAAGGATGGAAGTATGTCTTTTTGTGTTAGATTTGAACATATATATGAAAAAAAAGTATCTATATATGCACTATTATTCATATCATTAATTTTCTCAAATGTATTATGGTTATAACATGATGGTAATAATGGGTTACGATGAATAATATTATTATAGTTATTCTTTATGAAATACAGAGGATCCAGTAACGGAATACACTTACAGAATAATTCTTTAGTAATCACTGAATTATTATTATTATTTAATAATTTACAGGATGTAAATGTATTTGAAGTATAATGTTTGTGGATGTTACTTGATATGATTTCAAGTATTTGATATTTATTTTCAAGATCTATTAATTTATGTGAATTTTTCGTATTATGTATATTAAAGTAAAGTGAATAATAGGGTTGATATACTTGTCCTTCAAATAAATCTAAATTTTTTTCACATGATCTCTTGAAATTAGAGAATCTATTATAGTTCCATTTTAAGTATTTCACTTGTTGTTCATTTTTCATAGTTAAAGTTTTATAATAGTTTTATTTTAGATAACAAACTTACTTCGTAAAAATAAGTATATGCGTATATAAACTTATTAAATAAAATATTTTATAATTAATATACGAATGGCTATGAATTTAGAACTACGAAAATTTGATATTAGTGATATTAAGGACGACAAAGTTGTCGTATTAATTGGTAAAAGGGATACAGGTAAATCCTTCTTATGTAAGGACATATTATATCACCATAGACATATTCCCGTTGGTACAGTTATTTCAGGGACGGAGGGAGCAAATCAGTTTTATAGTAAAATTGTTCCTAAATTATTTATACACGGTGAATATACAGCAGCATTAATACATAATATGATTAAGCGACAAAAAATGCTAATAAATAAAGTAAATGAAGGTGAAACAATCGATCCCCGTGCGTTTTTAATATTGGATGATTGTCTTTATGATAATTCGTGGACCAAGGATACAAATATGCGTTCAGTATTTATGAATGGACGCCACTATAAAATATTATTTTTATTAACAATGCAGTATGCTTTAGGAATACCCCCCAACCTCCGCACAAATATAGATTATGTATTTATACTCCGTGAAAATTATGTATCAAATAGAAAAAGATTATATGATCATTATGCTGGTATGTTCCCTACATTTGAAATGTTTAATCAAGTGATGGATCAATGTACTGAAAATTATGAATGTTTAGTTATTAATAATAATGCTAGATCAAATAAATTAACCGATCAGGTTTTTTGGTATAAGGCAGATGAAAGACCTGATTTTAAGATTGGTGCCGAACCTTATTGGAATTACCATAATGATCATTACTCAAATGAAACAGTTAGTGAGGAAATAAAGCCTCAGCATAAAGTTCCCATAGAGGTTACAAAATTATATTAATTTCTTCTACTTTATTTGAATATCTTTAAAATATATTTATACAGTGAGTTCCATTGCTGTATTCTTAATTGTATCAGCATTTCTGTCAGATATTTCTAATTCATCCATAGATAATACATTTCCTCCCGTATCCTTAACTACCGTCATGAATGTAGGGAATCCTTGGATTTTATCCTTAAACATTTCCATTTGTTCATCTGCTTCTTCTGTCATTAAGAAGGACAATGATTTCCCTGATTTTGTCTTAAGTTGTTGTCCCTGAGTCGCCTTCATTAATTGTTGATAGGGTCCCTTAGCAGTCTGTGAATGACCACACCATTCGGCATATACCATATGGACTTCAACAGAACCGGTGTCAGCGCCTCCACCCGGTGATGGAGAACCGGGTGGTGTTCCCGGGGGAGATGGAACTTGACCCATCGGTTCTCCCTGTCCCCCCGGTACTCCCTGTCCCTGTTCTTCATCACCCCTCTGTGGGACCCCTACCTGTGAAGCAAGTAATCCACCCTGGGCAGTTGGGTCGAAGGAAGGCATTTGAGAATCTACAACATTGCTGGCGGTATTGTACGTTTCAATACTCTGCATAATTTGGGGAGTTAATTTTCCAAGACTCTTTAAAATCGCGAAATCTTGTTGCATAGAGATAGGTATTGTCATTCCATAGGGCGAACTTGCAGAAGCATACATGGGGTCATCATCAAAACCCACAATTTGTCCCATGTCTTGTTCTAACCCTTGCTGAGGTGGTTGAACACCCTGACCCGGTTCCTCAACCTCCTCTTCCTCTTCCTCTTCCTCTTCCGTTTCCTCAGGTCCTTGAGCCTGCGCCTGAGCCTGTGCCTGCGCCTGCGCCTGCTCCTGCTCCTGCTCCTGCGCCTGCGCTTGTTCCCTTTGTAATGTTTCAAAATTAGTTTCTTGTTCGGAAGTTAATTCCCCTTCATCTTCTTCTTCTTCTTCTTCAACAACGCTTCCTACTTGTTGTTCGGGGGCGGGTGGTTTATTCTGAATATTTCCTTGTCCTTCGACAACACCCGAAGAATCCGAATCGAAATAAATAAGAACTAACATAAATACACATACAAATAATAATAAACAACAAGTATCTTTTTCAAACATTTTTTATATTATATATTATATTTTTTTTCAAAATATAATGTAATTAAAAAAAATATAATTTACTAAATTGATTATAGAATATGTAAGTCCTCTAATTTCCAATATTCAAAATTATTGGCAACCGGTCTTTTAATAATGAATGGTATCTTTTTTTGACGTAATTCTTCGAGAGCCATTTCATATGGAGAGTTATATGCTTTTGGATTTTTCAATAATGTCTTTGATCCATTTGATATTTGTTGTGCCCTTTCTGATATGACCTTCGTCTTTTCAAATTTTGTAAGGTAAGGTCTTGATATATTCGTTTTTTGTTGTGATTCATAATTTTTTTGAAACTCTAATATATCATCATTTAGCGTATTTTCTTCCATTGTATAGATAATTTCATCTTCATCATCAGTTAGTTCTTCAATAATGTCCATATTTACTTAGTATATATTATATTTTTTATATATTATAACGTTTTTTTATATATATAAAAGAATCGATAGATTTTTCAAATTTAATTATTAGTCCATTTATGATTACAATGATTACAAATATATAAATACTTCATAGAATTTGTATCATACTTAACATATAAAATTTTAGATTCACCTTCATTACCACATTCTTCATTTGGGCATTTTATATTAATATTATCTTTAATTGATGGTAATGTAATATCTTCTTTTAAATATTTATTTTGACTAATCGTTTTACTTATATCAATCTTAAAATCATTATTATAGATGCATGTTTCACTATTATCCTTTATATTGCCACATGCCTTACACCCATAATATAATTTATTTGTTTCACCGTCTTCATAAAGGAATAATAAATTATCACATTCACTACAGAATTGAATATCCATATTTGTTTATATTAATATTTATATTATATATTTTCAAATTTTTAAATAATTCTTATAATTCTTAATAAATGCTGTATATGTAGAATGTAGCCATGGATAATCTACATCCATATGGATGCGATAAAAGGGAATTATATAATTTCGTTTAATACCTTTGTGCTTAAGTATAATACCTTGATGTATTTCCTTGAATCGTTCTACATTATCTATCATATGTGGAATAAATGATTCATATCCTGGGGGTATATTTTTACAATTCACTAATAATAGTGTCTTAATCGTTTCATATTGAATAACATCATTATAAGCATTATTAACATTCTGTTTTTTTGATATAGACCCGGGTTCATGTGATAGAGGGTTCGTATCAAGTAATGATTGTATGGATAATAATATAGTTGATATATCCATAATACTTGTCCATTTGGGACCACTCCATGTACCTAAAATAGATAAGCAAATCTTTCCTAAACCATTTGTTCCCGAACTTACATATATATTAGGATGTATCCTTATTTTATTTCGGGATATATAAACTACATCTGGGGGAGAAAAAGGATAATTATGTGGAAATTTTATTTTAAAGAATAAAATACCACCCGCATATAAAGAATCTTTCGGACCTACAATCATTGCATTTGCTTCTAATATATTTTCTTCATTGAATTGTATATAAATACCTAAATCTTCTAGTTTTTTATTTTCAATTTCTTTCATATCTTTTGTAAGAATACGTTTCAATGCTTTTTTAGACATGGTTTACGTATGATTACAAATATTTGTTTAAGTAAAATAACTGAAATTTTTTAAAAAAAGGTAAATTTGATTTCTACCCTAAAATATATAAAAATAAAAATATAAGAATATGGATATTATGGTTAATTCAATTTTAACATCCTTCCTTGAAAATCATCCAAAAATTGATAATGGAAAACATACACATACAATACTTGGTCGTGGATCATATACGATTAAGGAAGATGAATTAAATGAGTTCTATGCATTGTTAAAGGATGCTATATTTACAAATAATGAATCAATACCTATTTTAGAAAAGATTCAATCACAATGTCCTCTTGTAATTGATTTTGATTTCAAGTATAAGAAGAAGTTAACGAACCGTCAGTATGACGAAGATGTTATTAAGAAATTTATTACTCATATATTTTCTAAAATTAATGAATTATATATTCTATCCGATGAAAAAAAAGTATGTTTTGTCATGGAAAAGGAATCTTTTGTAGATGCCCCGCAAAGAGGTTATGAATCAAAAGATGGATTACACTTCTTATTCCCTTATATTATTGCTGAAAAAGATACTTTCAAGGTTCTTCGTAAGGCACTACTTGACCTTGATATGGAGGCAATATGTAAAGATTCCGGATTTACTCCTCCGTCAAATAATATTGAAAGCATCATTGATGAAGCAATTTATAAAGGTGGTAACTGGTTTGTCTATGGTGCTGGAAAACCAACAGAACACTGTAAATATAAATTAACCAGGATTTTCAAAGAAACAAATAGTGCATTAATGCCCCTACCTACAAAGATATTGACAGATAATCCATTGGAGGTTATAAAATTAAATAGTGTTTCGCATCGTAGTGAACTAACTGTTGATTACACCGATAAATTACAAAAGGGACTTAAAAAGAAAAAATTAAAACCAAGCATATCTACAGAAAGTATAGATTCAATTGAATTGAATCCATATGTACTTGGTAAAGCAATGAAATATGATATGGACATTGCTAAGAAATTAACGGAATGTTTATCAGTTGAAAGGGCAACTGACAATAAGAGTTGGATTGACGTGGGATATTGTCTTCATAGTATCCATTCAGAAACTATGTTACCATCATGGATATCATTTAGCAAAAAATGGGCAATGTATACGAGTGATGATGAATGTAAACAGCAATGGCGTTACATGAATACAAATAATACTCCCCAATATACGATTGCTACCTTACATTATTGGGCCAAGCAGGATAATTATGATATGTGGAAACAAGTCATGAAAGATTCTTTAGAATCATTGGTTATAACAAGTATTAAGGGTGATAAATCTACGGGACCTCATTCGGATGTTGCAAATGTTATTTATCATTATTTTAAGGATTGTTTTCGTTGTGGAAACATTCGGGATAATACATGGTATTTCTTTAATGAAGCACTTGGTGGGAAATGGGAAATTACAGAACAAGGTCATATCTTACGGTCGAGGTTATCAAGTGAAATTGTTGATTTATATATGACTTATCTAAAGAAATATCAAGATATTGCGAATCAAGAAGATGAAGAATCGGAGAAGAAATCAATTTATGAAACAAGAGTCGGAAATATTTGTAAAGTGATTGTTAAGTTAAAAGATTCAAGTTATAAGGATAAGATTATGAAAGAATGTAAAGAATACTTTTATGATAAGAAATTTATGGAGAAACTAAATGATAAGAAAGATCTCATTGGATTTGAGAATGGTGTCTATGATCTTACTAAATCCCAATTTAGAGAAGGATTACCCGATGATTATGTAAGTTTATCAACCGGGTTAGCTCTACCGGTAATCAATCAAGATAAACCAATCGGTATTGATGATTTGGTTGAGTTATCGAAGGAACTTTTAAATTATGAGGAACGATATGAAGGATTATATGATTTCTTAGATAAAGTATTTCCCATTGAATCTGTTCTTGAATATACGCTCCGTTTTCTTTCAAGTTGTTTATCGGGAGAAGTCCGTGAAGAAAAGTTTTACTTTTGGACGGGATCAGGTGGTAATGGAAAGTCTAAATTAGTGGAATTAATTGATTTGGCATTTGGGGAATATAGTCGGACAATGGATGTTGCATTCTTAACAACCAAACGTGGTTCATCATCTTCCGCATCACCTGAACTAGAAAGCATTAAGCACGCCCGATTTGTAACTATGTCTGAACCTGAAAAATCAGATCAAATCTTTGTGGGTAAGTTAAAGCAAATGACAGGCGGTGATAAGATGACATCTCGTGGACTATTCAAAGAAACGACACAATTTAAACCACAGTTCAAAGTTGTTCTTATGTGTAACGAGTTGCCTACATTAGCGGGAAATGATGGGGGAACATGGCGTCGTATTGAAGTGGTAAAATACATATCTAAGTTTACGGATAATCCTCGTCCATCGCCAGCAGACCCCCATCAGTATGTTGCTGATGAGCAATTATCTGTAAAACTGGAGGAATGGAAACTGTTATTTATGATTACTTTACTCAAAAAGTTTCAGGTGTATTCAAAGAAAGGAACCAATCCACCCAAAGAAGTCAAAGATGAAACAAAGATGTATAAAACAAGTAATGATATTATTTCTCAGTGGTCAACGGATGCATTAGAAGAATCGGATGAACTTACATCCTTTCAAGAAATATATGATGCTTATGAAAATTGGTGTGATGATGAAGGTTATTCATCCAAACAAAGACCCGATAAAGCGGAGGTTAAAAAGGAATTAATGAAAATGCAAGGGAAAACAACGTATGGTTTAGTTCTTGGTAAAAGGCATGTAGATGGATGTCCTAACGGAACAAAAACCAAACCTAAATTCAACTTTACCGTTATTGATGAATAAATAGGACATATTCATTTAATAAGTTGTATATTCATTTAATAAATTATATTTATTTATATTTGTATTGACAAATTCTTTTTCAACTACGCAGAATAGGTCTTTCCCCGATGATTTTTTAGCAAAGTCTGTATCATTCTTAAATATTCTTTCATAATAATTTCCTGTTAATTTTTTAATATCATAAGGTGTTACTAGAACACGGTGTGCTTCTGGTAATTTTACGAAACGTATAAATATCTGCGAATATTCTGACGCATGTAAAAATGTAATCGCAGAACGTAAAAACGTATTCAGTTTTAGTTTCATATTTCCATATAATCTAGTTTTATTATTATATTTTTTCCAAACATTATATATTGTATCTATTTTACGAGTTATATCCGTCGATTTTTCTAATGTAAAGTATGTTGGTAAAAACTTATTCTTTGTACCCATCTTCTGTTTATAATTAGTTAAACCACCAAAATCAAGGCCAGGATAAGAAAAAGTATTATCTTCGTATCCAAAACTTACGAAATCGTCTTTCATGTTTCCAATATGGAATAAAGAGATTTTATGTTTGGGGGGTAATTCTTTCTTTTTCTTTTTATCTACGGACGTAGATAGTTTATTAAAGTCTAACACAATGATTGTTTTATTTTGTTTTAAAACGGTAGGGTTGTTTTTTTTTGGAAATAAATCTGTGTTCAAATGTTTCTCGGTGTAATATTCATCTATTATTTGTTGTTGCCATTCTAAAAAGGCATCTTTATCAATCACCATATGTTTTTTATATAAACACATATTTTTTTATTTAAAACTTAGTTTACATATTATATGTATAATAGGAACATGTATGGTCACACGCGTCAATCGGGAAAGACTCGTGTAAATAAGGTTGTTGAAGGTAAGACGTTTAAAAAACGTACTACACAACCTACAAAAGATCGCTCGACACCTCTTACAAAATTGTATGGTGTTCAGGATGAATTATTCAAAGATGGATATAGTTTAAAAGAATATGGAAACTATATTCAAGATAAAATTAATAAAGATAAGTTTTATTATACACGTATTACTGAATCTGATGTTCAGACACTCAAAGATCGTTATGCCAGGTTAATTACTAAGGAAGACCAACATTATAATGAACTTGAGGATGTTAAAGAAATGAAACGAACACAGAGGAAACGGTTCCGTGAAAAAAAGGGGGAGATTCTTTGTGCGAGAAGGCAGGAGTTAATTCATGATTTTATGAAAGAATTTACAAGAACATCGTTGTCAAAATCATTTAATCATGTGATGACAAAATTAGATTCAAAAGAATATTATTATAATGTGGCGAATTGGCACATTACTAAAAAGATATTATTTGGTTGTGGTGGATATTATTTAATAGATACGGATCGTAAATGGTCAAGTATTTATAATCTCTTAGTAAATCGTCCGAGTTGTAATTTGGTGAATTGTATGAATGATAAAGAACTTAATCAGTATGTTTTTGAACATTCATAGTTTCAAAATGTTTTTTTGTAGTTAGGTAGCCCGTCTGTACAAGTTTCTTTTTATGTTCAATATTTTCTTTAAATTTACAACCGTGTCCTATACATGATATATTTATGATTCGGTTTGTATGTTTATATTTTTTCTTCTCGGGTGTTAGTGCTTGAAATAATTGTGAGATATAATCTGTTATATCTTTAATGTCTTCCGTATCATTCTCAACTTTAACTTGTATTCCTAAAAAATGTGTTGATGGACTATGGTCAATGGGGAATCCACCTTCCATAACTGCACCATCAATATAATATTCATCATTATATTTAATAGGTCTAAAGATAATCGGGACACATGTAGTCATTTGCAAAACCTTAAATAAAGGGATATCGGGGTAGGATTGATAATTTATGAATTCCATCGTATGTTTTGAAATATTTACAACCTTTGATACGAAATTAATTTTATTAATATCATATAATTGTTTTAATGTAATACCTTTGTCATATCCTTTTTGTTTTAGTAAACAATGAATGATTTTTTCTAAATAATCATTTGAAAAAAATCCATAATCACATAATAATTGTGTAAGACTAAAATCATGTATATCTGTTACTTTTGATATATTAAAAGATAGAAATAATTGTATAGATACATCAATGGAATAACCCAATAATAAAGGAGTGATAAATAAACTCCCACCCGAAACACCTAGTATATGTTTAATACCTTCCAATTTTGGATGTAACATACCTGCGTGTATTAAATATTTAAGGGCACCTAGAAATGTATAACAATTACTCCCCCCCGAAGATAATATAAGTGTGTCAATTTTCATGGTAATATTATTAATATTATTTTATTAAATAATATTAAATATGAGTTCTTTAAATATAAAAGATTTGAATAATTCGGTAAATAAGCGACGATTGAAAAGGTTGGAATTATATAATTCTATATTAGAAAAAGTACATCATCGAATCAAATATAATGCGGAAATGGAGAAAACATTTTGTTTTTATAATATCCCCGAATTTATCATAGGAACACCTTTATATGATATCCATGAATTAAAAAACTTTATAATAACAGCTTTAAAAAAGAATGGATTTATGTTATTACATATAGAACCAAATTGGTTATTTATTTCATGGAATGCTAGTGAAATAAAAGAGGAAACAACGAAGGAGAAGAAAAAGAAAGAAGTGGATTATAAATTAATTGAAGAATATAAGCCATCGGGACAATTTGTCTATAATGATTATGATTTATCATCTATTAAAGAAAAAACAAATAAATTAATATGATTTCTTACCAAGTTTATATACATAATCTATGATGAGAAGAAAAAATATTCCCATTAATCCGAATAATAAAACATCATTAAAATCATCACTCATATTACCAAATGTTTCCATCCCATTTAAATTACGAGTATTCATTTCTTGATTACGCTTTTTTTGAAATTCTTTATATTCTTTATATTCTTCATCTGTAATCATTTTCATATTATCTCTATATTGTTTCATTTTTTTAAATTGTCGGGGTTCTAATTCCACATTTTGTGGTTGTGCTTTGGGTTGCGGATAATTTTGTACTGTAAGTAGTTCTGATTCATTTAATGGTTCTTGAGCACCTAATGATTTTGATTTATTTGGATAGGAATTATATTCCTGTAAGTTTTGAGGTCTTGAAACAGGATAATAATCCCCTGGATATATAAATTCCGAACCATCAAAAGGTAAGATACCACTTGCTTCTTCATCAAAATGTCTATCAATGGCTCTAATTTCTTGGGGATAGACAATTTCCTGACCTTGTTTATTTTTTTTTTGTTTCTTTTTTTTTATTTTAATGTCTTCAATTCCACCAAATGCCTGATCCAATGAACAAACCATATATTATAAGTAATATATATTTATTTTTTATAAAATATTATAATCTGGTAAAATTTTATAATCCATTATAATATAATATGGATGTAGATAAATATGTATCTATGATGAATGAAAATAAATTATTTGTAGGTTTAATGGTTGTGGTTGTTGCAGTAGGTGGGAGATTCATAATTGAAGAATTAAATGAATCTCAAAAACAGATAATACATAATACATGGGTTCGACGATTATTTGTCTTTGGTGTATGTTTTATGGCAACAAGAGATATTTGTATATCTTCAATTATAACGATGATATTTATTATTATTGTTTCAGAATTTACAAATACAGGAGAACACAAATATATTTCAATTGAAGAAGATAAACTTCAAAGGAAACATACAGAAAAACAAATAATTATAGAACAGATTAGTAATCAATTACAAAAATTACAAAATAATTAGAGGTTTAGTGTAATACCTCTACTTCCTTGACTAAGTTTATCTGTATCACCACTAACAATCGAGATACTATCTAAATCTGGAATATCGGATGGTTGTAAGTTCATATTATTAATAATATCATCAATACCACTTGGACCATTCATATCCGGTCTACCCCCCATATTAATATCATGCGATACATTCCGTTGTTGTCGAGAAGGTGGAGGGTCGTCATTAGACTTTCCTATGGAACTTACGGCTGCTTTTGCAAACTGTTTCATTAAATCGGGATTTTGTTTCATAATATCATCCATCCCCGGGATAGATGACTTAAACATTGTATTTGTTAAGTGGAACATAAAGGCGCTACCACCCACCATCATTAATAATTTGATTTCAGGAGGAACATCTCCACTTGCTCCACCATATTTTTCAGCAAGTTCTTCAAAAACCTCATCATAATCATATATGTTTTCATTGATTGACTCGGACCATCCATCTAATTTAACATCAAATGGATCAAATTTATTATTAAGGAATTCAAGGCCCGTAATTGCGGCCATCATTATCTTTCTCTGGAATTTAACTGAATTATCAATTTCCCGTTGCTTTTTTAATTTTAAATATTCATTTCGCATATCATCTAATTGTGAGTTCATATTGTAATTCATAGTGGTTCTTATACCCTGACCCTCTAACTTCTTAAATTTATAGATAAGGTCTATTTTTTCATTTTTTATTTCTTGACCATTCATTTCATGTATCGCCTTAAATTCTGTATTTTCCTTTTCTTTCGCACTGTTTATGACCGGGTCATCTTTCATAAGGTTAAAACGCTTACTATTGTCCTTATCACTCGGTTCATTATCATCATCTTTCGGTTTATCAAAAAAATCATAATTTTCCTTGGGTGTCTTAGGGTTAGACATATTATCTTCACCACTTGTGTACCCCTTATCATGAGGCGATTTATCAATCGTCCTATTTGCAAGAAGTTCGACACCTAACATTAAATCATTATGGTTTGACTCATTTGTCAATTGTATTCCTGTATCTTTTATATCCCCACCCCCTAAATTTATTGTTTTATCAGTATCGAAGTTTAAATTTAAGTCAGCCATTTTAATAAGGTACAAATTATATTCTTATCATATATACGCACAATTATTTCTTAAATAAATAATTAATTATTTAAATAATCAACTATATTATTTGGCATTTCTTCAATTTTTGTATTATAAAATGTTTCCAATTCAGTCATATATTGAATATCACGGTCGGTGACTAAATTAATAGCAACACCTTTGCGTCCATAACGCCCGCTACGACCAATTCTATGGATATATGTTTCTTTTGACCTGGGTAAATCAAAATTAATAACAAGTGACAATTGTTGAATATCAATCCCCCTTGATAATAAATCTGTTGATAAAAGAATACGGGAATGTCCTGATTTAAAGTCCTCCATAGTTTTTTTTCGTACGTCCGGTGGTAATTCTCCATGTATATAACTTACCGGGAACTCATCTTTCATTAATGAATTATAGACTTCCATTAATTTATTTTTTGAATTAATATAAATGATACATTGAGAAATACTAATTGTATTATATAAATCCGTCAATACACTATATTTCCAATCATTTACTTTTATATTAATATAAAATTGAATGATTCCTTCAAGGGTTAATTGCTCTTTCTTCACAAGGATATGTTGGGGATTTCTCAAGAAACGTTCGCTTAACTCGATGATATCGTCCGGCATAGTCGCACTATAAAGACATATTTGAGTCTGAGCAGACATATACTGCATAATATTATAGATTGTTTCCTTAAAACCCTGTGATAATATCTCATCTGCTTCATCTAGAATCAACGTTGTAATTTTATCGGTAAATAAATACTTTCTTTGTATCATATCAAGGACTCTACCAGGTGACCCCATAATGATTTGTGGATTACGATTTAATTCTTGTTTACAATCATTTACATTCGTTCCCCCAATAACTTTTAGCGATGATACATCCATATATTTACTTATTTCAGTAATAACTTCATAGGATTGATGAACTAATTCATGTGTAGGGGAAATAATTAAAATTTGAGTTGATTTTTCTTCCTCATTTACCTTTTGTAAAGCACCCATTACGAAAGCACCGGTTTTTCCCGTTCCCGATTGAGCTTGTGCAATTAGATCATCCCCATTAACCATAACAGGAACTGATTTTGTTTGAATATAGGATGGATTTTCAAATCCATAGGAATAAACCCCTCGTAATAGGTTTTCTTTGAGATTGAGTGTATCAAATGATTCTTTTGTAATATTTTTTTCTTCTGCCATTTACTTAAACTACGAATATAATCTTTAATTATTTTCATGTATTTTAGAGAATATATCACTCCCATCTGGATGTTCATTATCAGATTGTACAACATGTGTATTGATTAATGTCTGTATAGTTTCAATATTTGCTCCTTGACATTGATCAATATAATTACGATCTTTTAATAATATAAATGTTGGTACCGATTTAATTTTCAATGTATCACATAATTCTTGATTTTCATCATCATCAATATCTATTTTAAAACATTGAACGGTATGTTTATCATATGTTTCCATCAATTTAAGTAGTGTAGGATAAATACGTTGACACGGACCACACCAACTTGCTGTAAAATAAAAAAGAATATGATATGGTTCATCTAATTTACGAAAACAATCGTCACCCGATAATACTTCCATTTATGTAATTATTATATAATTAATTTATTAAATATCCTCATCCGAATATTCATCACTTTGAGATAACATATATTCTTCCTCGAGCATACGTATTCTTTCATCTTCATCATTGATTTCTTGACGGATTTTATCTCCATCAAAATTACATGTAATATCCCTCATTTTATAATTACAAGAGATTGGAATCGGATGATTAAAATCTTCTTTATTTACGATTTTCGAGAAATAATTCTTACCCACATAATTTGACAAATATTTACTACACAAATAACGACAACTATAAACATATGTATCATCAATTGCGACCGTGATCCATGGTTTCCCATGAATTATCTTCTTACATTCAATGCATTGAGGGACCATCGGTTCTTTTACAACTTTATTCATTCTTATACGGATAGTATATTAGTTTGTTAATTGTTATGTAATATACTATATATATATAATTCAAATTTACAAAATTATTATTTAAAATTGAATTATGTATATTACATAAACATAAACATAAACATAAACATAAACATAAACATAATGAATATTCATAAATCAAATATTAATGAATTTATCAAACATAATATGTTTGATACGGAAAGGATATGTGATGAAAAGTACATCGATGACTATAAAGTATATATAATGTATGAACTCATTAATTTATATGAACTTGTGAATACACATAATGATTATATATCATCCTATTATGTGATATTTCATCTGGTAAATGAATGTGTTGATAAAATTATCATAAATGAAATAACTTTCAAGGAACGTCTTGACAAATTAAATGAATTAAAAAAATTAGAATTACCCGAACAAAGGTCTGCGGAATGGTATTCTCTACGAAAAAAAATATTAACGGCGAGTAGTTTGGCATCGGCCCTTGGAAAGTGTCACTTTTCAACGAGAGATGAATTACTATTATCAAAAATTATTGATAAACCATATGAATCAAATCCAATTACAGAATGGGGTGTCAAATATGAAGATGTGGCGATACAATTTTATGAAGAATTATATAATACAAAAATCCTTGACTTTGGTTTAATTCCACACCCAGAATTAGATATATTTGGTGCTTCTCCTGATGGAATATGTGATAATAATGGAAATAAAGAATATTTATCAAGGATGGTGGAAATTAAATGTCCTCCCAAACGAAAATTTACAAAAACAGTTCCTCCTCATTATTGGATGCAAACACAAGGACAATTAGAAGTATGTGATTTGGATGAATGTGATTTCTTTCAGGTAAAACTAGAAGAATATGAATCATTCGAAGAATATACAACAGATACATTTAATGATGGTGAAAAAACATTCCCTGGAAGAACCAAATTAAATTATCCCAAAGGTGTTACGATTACATATAAGAATGAAGACAATTTATCCTATATATATTGTAAACTTAATCAAACAGATAAACAATATCAGTCATGGATACTTGAACAACCTCAAGAAAATATTCATGAAATCAAATGGTGGAGAATTGAGAGATATGAAACGACACTTGTTCTAAGGGATAAACAATGGTGGATAGATACACTCGAAGATATCCTTATGTTTTATAAAGATTTACAATATTATAAGAAACCAGGTAATACGGATGAACTTATAAAACGTGTTGAAGAATCAAAGAAACGAAAACGAAAAACAATTTTACAACCATTAGATCAATTTATGTTAATATCCGATGAAGAAGATAATTAGTTATAAACATCATCTATGTAAAATTATTATACAAACTAGCATGCCATCTAGAGCGGTGATTTTCACCTTCGACTATATTATGTTTTTTTAATAAACAACACACACATATTCCTAGAAGAAACGATAATATATATTTTATATTGTCTGATAATTTCATAGTATATTATTACCTTTATTTTAATTTAAAACCATCCTTTATTATTGCGATCAACCAGGGCCGAGGGTAATTGTTGATTTGCAGCGGCACACTTGGCACAGACCGTGTTTCCGAGGGTGTCAGTGACGGAACCACAACCACATGTAGCACCGCACATAGCACAGGCTTGTTTTGAATCGGAACCTGACTTACCAGTACACGTGGCGCAGCCAGCCGACGCTCCTGTGATATTGAATGATGTATATCTTTTATATATACAACATGCCAATATACCTGTAATAAACGCAAGAATACATTTTTGATTCACGCTTAACTTCATTTATAATATAAGTAATATTTTTTTTAGATTTTTTGTATTTATATAATATATTATATAATGATAGGGATTTATATATTTTACATTTTACTCATTTTATATATTATAAAGAAATTACATTCTAAGGTTGAAGGATATGCTGGATGTCCTACAAAGCATAATTTAAAGTTACGAAATATATACCGTGAAAATTATAAACGAGAATTAGAAACTATGTCAATATCATCCTTAAAACGATTAGTCATTGAGACAGGTGTACCTAAGGAATTATATTATGCTACCGAAAAAACAAAGAAAGCATTGATGTCATTAATTTATAATCATAGATATAAAGAAGACTATACACCCTCCAATGATTTTTTAAAAGAAAGTGATATTCCTAAAAAAAAGAGTGGTTCAACAACAGAACCTACCAAAAAGAAACGTATTGTTCAAAATTATATGGATGCCGATGTTTATTATGCAGATCCATATGATTTAGAAACTACAAATGAAAAGAAAAGAAAAGATGAAGCAGGTGGTGGATCGCAAATGGGAGGAGCAGGATTTTTAGAAGGGGGTGAAGATGAAGAAACAGAAGAAGAACGTGAAGCACGTGAAAGGGAACAAGAAGCAAATGAAAGGTCCGCAAATATAAGGGTTGGATTATCTGAAACGGGAGGTTTTTAAAGTAATATAATAAAAAAAATATATATATATAATAAAATGGAATTACCAGATATCATTGATCCTAAAATAATGTTGTTATCTGTGGGAGCAACGATTGCTTATTTATATATGTCAACTGATACAAATATTATTCTAAAAAAAAATATAAGTGAAAGTAAGAAACTATATGGAACTCAAAGATTTTTTTAGGTTTATATTATCAATTATGATTGGTATCTTTTCTGGGTACTTCTTATCAAATAAATGTATTTTACATCCGTGTATAGTTTCAGTTTAATACGTTTATAATATGAAAAATAATTATACTCCTTCATAAAATGGAACAAACAGGAGGCGGTGGAACTAAAATAAATGAATTAATGGATCATATTACGAATAATCAACTCAATGATAAAGAAAATACGATGGTAGATTCTATTATAAATGATTTAAATAGTGCTCCACCACCACAACAAGGACAACCACAACAAGGACAACCACAACAAGGACAACCACAAGGACAACCTCCCCCCCAACAAATGAATGAACAACAAATGCAGCAACAGATGCTTCAACAACAACAACAAATGGAACAATATCAACAAATGATGCAACAGCAACAAGTAATGGAAGAAAAAACACAACAAAAAAAGAAGAAAAAAGAAAAAGAACCTGATATGATACAAGAAATTATTACACACATTAAATTACCTCTGATTGTTGCTTGTTTAACATTATTAATAAACTTGGATCCTATAACGGAATTATTTAAGGGTCACTCCATATTATTTGATGTTGAAAATAATAAATTTACGATAGTAACTACAATCATAAAGGCATTATTAATCGGACTCTTGTTTTTCGGTATAAATTTCGCGATTAACAAATAATGTATCTTCTTTCTCAATTTTTTTCGTACATTTATTGATGGTTACTTCTGAAATTTTACAGACATCTGATATTTGTTTTTTCGTTAGATTTAATTTATATTCTTTGCTGTAATAAAAGATACATCCCGCAGCAATAGATGGTGGTGTATTTTCAGATATGATATTATTCTCAACGGCTATATTACAGATATTCATTATTTGTTCAGATACTTCCTTATCTAATTTTAACCGATTACAAAACCTTCGAATAAAGTTTTGAGGTTTAATAGATACTGATTTACAAAGTCTTGATTTATTTTCTTTGTCTTGATGAATTATCTCTTGACATTTTTTACAACCACGTGTCATAATTGTAATATCAATCGAGAACATATCTGCAATTTCCTTTGAACTACGTGGAACACCGCATTCTTTACAAGAATAATAAACACACGCCGCAATAATACCTTTACGATTCGCCCCTCTCGATATTTTGGCTGTTGATATTATTTTATATAGTGACTTTGCTTCATTAATAATTTTGGTTGATAACCCTGCTTTTTTACATGTATCTTGTATATCTACAAATACCTTATAAAGACTTCTTTCTTTATAAGGCATTCCATTCCACTGTTGATATTTTCGGATTTGATTCATTGTTTTGTTATTTTTATTATAGGAAACAGACGATCCAACAGATGATTCTGGTAATAATGAATTTACCGGCATACCACATCTTGTTGGATCACTATTTTTTGTATCACTTGAACCATAATACCGCCATTCTGGATTATCCGAAATATTGCTAATTACATTTAAGCAACACTTACATTTAATAATTCCATTATCGACAGTATAATTTTCTTTTTTTGAACAACATGTAAAAGGTTCTAATGTATTCTCTTCTTTTATATTTAAAGAATCAAGGTACTCAAATTGTTCATTCAATTCCATTTCAATTTAACTTTTAAGAATATGTGTTTAAATGAGTTTCAAATTTATATATTATATATTATTAAAAAAAATAATAGTAAATGCTCACTGAAATATTATCTGGTATATGGATTGGAAATCATGAAGACGCATATAAATTAGATTTTTTTAAAGATAATTTGGTGTCTATCATTATCAATTGCACTATTGATAAATCATTTGGTAATATTAACAATGTAAAAAATGTAAGAATACCCGTATCAAGTCAAACAACAACCGAAGATATCCTCCATTTACAAACAAATATGAATACCATTCTCAAATTTATTCATGAAAATATGGAAGATAATAATATTTTGATATTTGGATATGAAAATTATACAGTACCTGCGATTATCATAGGAAATTATATGAAAAAAATAGGGGATATCCCTATTCATACAATTAAGGATATCCTCTTATCAAAGAATTCAAATATAAGATTAGATCTTGATTTTTCAATATTTCCCTAACTTTCATTCCATGTATGTATTCGTCCATCATAATAAATCGGTTGATTGGGTTTATCTTCTGTGATATACCCTAACCATAAATATCCTTTATTTAAAAGAACATTATGGTGTGTCTGACATATATGTCCCGTTTTTTTTTGAGACGAACATTGTCCCCCCCAACCTTCATTCCATATTCGGGCCTGACATGTATTTTCAGTAAATGTAAATTTTTTACGGGTAATTACTTTTGAACTCATCTCTTTTTTTATATCTTTAAAGTCTGCTGATACATATTTAATTTCTTCTTCTAATAAATGCTTAATACGGTCCTTATCCCAAGTATTCTTCCTCTGTATTATTGTGCATATCACATCTTCTTTCAATTTCCTCTCTATAATGGTCTGATAATAATTGTTCATTTCCAAGGATAACAAGGTCAATAACCTTATTAATTTCTTTCTCAATTGTTTTTTCTATACTAAAATCTGTTATAACTTTTTCAATTTTATCAATACATTCCATATAATCTTCTTCGTCTATCTTATAATCTGGAATTAATTTAGTAAGTATACGAAAGAATTCATCTAATTTATTACAATGAATATAAGGTAAATCCTCTTTTTTTATATGGTGGGGATTCACTAACAGATGAACTAAATGTTCATTATCCATTTATGTATAAGTAAAAGGTAATCCCTTATATAGTAAATATGTGTAATTTCCATATTCCGTTATATTCTTTTATATTATTAAGACTTATATAAATATCATCATTTATAGTATACCCTTTGTTATTTTTTACCTTTATGACATCACGATTAATAAATGACTGATATGGTTTATCGAGTAAATGATGAATATGATTATCGATATCCTTTAATATTTTTTTTTGAGAAGGATCCTTTAAAGAAATATATACATAATTATTAGAGAATACCGCGTCATAATTGCGTAATTTTAGAGATATCCCCAGTATGAATATATAATTAAGATCATATATTATTTTTACAGTTTTTATACTATGCTTTAATCTAATATGTGATAATTTCAAAGAATCAGTTAACAATATAAGATCCATAATTATAAATGTATAAAAATATAAAGAACTAAACATAAGATAAGATAAGATAAGAATAATATATACATGAAGAATATTTTCGATTTAATAAATTATAAAAAAGGACATCAATTATATAAATTATTACATCAAAGAAACCATAACAATCTGATTATTTATGGTCCTACAGGAATCGGTAAAACATGTATGGTCAAAGTATTATTAAATGATATATTTAAAGTGGGTGACATACAAATTATAAGTAATCTACATTATACAGTCGAAGTACATCCACATTATTATTATTTTGATTGCATGAAAATCAAATCCTATAAAGAAACAATGGAATATATAAATAATATTACACGAACTTATAATCATTACACGGATAACCACCATTATCTAGTATTTGACCATTTTGAAGAAAGCAGTGTATTATTTCAGAATTATTTTAAGGTTGTAACTGAAAAATTAATGGTAACGTGTAGATTTTTATTTATAACAAATAATCTATCTAGCGTTGTTGAACCCATAAAGAGCCGTTGTTTATTATTTAGAATGCCGTCACCCTACTCATTTGATAAATACATATACCTTGTAAAAGAGTTTGATAGACGTAACATATATTATAATAAAGATACATTATATTTGGAATGTATTCATACACCTTTACATAAATTACATGATATATATATATATGGTGGAACGGGTTTTATAGATATTGAAGATGATATATTAAAAAATATATGTAAATCATTTACGAAACCGATTCATATCGCAAGTATACGGAAACACTGTAATTTTATAACAGAATTGAATATAAACTTGTCCTCCATTTTAAGAAAACTATTCGATTGTATTTCGCATAAGTATGAACATATTGATACTATGAAATTAATACATGTTATATGTGAATATGATTTATTACTTAAAAAATCATACCGTGATATAATTTATTTAGAATCTTTAATCATCAAATTATACCGATTAATTAATGGACCTATATAGATTATTTGACATCGATGAATTTTGTTCTCCTGAAGATTTACGAAAAAAATATAAAGAATTATGTTTAAAACATCATCCAGATAAGAATCATGGTACGGATGAATATTTCAAGAGAATACAAAGCGCCTATGAAATATTATCAGATACGTCTATGAGATCAAAATATAATATGAGGCGAAGGGTTGAACATATAAATATTGTAGAATTATCTGACCCCGATTATGAATTAATGTATACATATTATTGTAAATTAAGAGAGACAAATGAATATAAATTAATGCATTTATTATATAAATCATTACCTAGACACATTAAAGATATTATTAAACAAAAAATATCAATAACCCGTATTGAAAAAATGGATGAAATATATCATGCCCCTAAATGGATTGATATTACCGATTTAGTCAGTGATGAGACCATTCATTTCTTTGTATCTATGATAGATGCTTATAAAGGTAAAATGAAAGTTGTCTTTGTAAACACAAAATATGGGATCTATTATTTATTTTTAAGAAACTTTAATACATCGTTTATATTATATAATGGGACATGTAATTTAATAATACAAATTTCCACCAAAAATTGGAAACATTTTTATAGGAAGAAAGATGACTTATATTGTTTGGTTAAAGAAGATGATATATTCATTCAACTACCCAATGAATCTTATATTTTGAATAATAAATCCATGATACAAAAAAAAGGTTTTTATAATAAGGGTTGTTACGGAAATTTGGTATTTGTCACATATTTTTAAATGATATATATTATATATGTTAACCAAAGAATCACTCACAATAAAAAGATTCCTAGATAAACAACCTCGTGGAAAAGGGTCACTTGAATACCGTAAACTATACAATTTTCTCGAAAAAAAAGAAGTGTATGATATTCACGTTAAAGAATATGAAGAACAACTTATGAATCAACAATATACAAAGATAGATTCTACGTTTGTTTCAAAAAATATAACATCTTCTTCCAAATTTAAGAAACAACAAAATATAACGTTTTCGGTACATAATACAAATGTTACCTTACTCATTTATTCAAATGAAGACACCTCAACATTTATAAATGAAGTTATGAATGTAATAAGATATACGATATGTTTATTTGATACTCCCCGAAAAAATATAACTATACAATATTATTTATTAGATGCGGAAAAAAAGATTCAAAAGAATAAGTCATATGTATTTATAGGTCGTAATGAAATTAATTCGGGATCATGTCAACATCAATTTGGTGGAAATTGTAAGATATCTATTTGGAGAAAGGAGGAAGTTATTAAAGTTACGATTCACGAATTAATTCATGGATTGACATCATATCCAATTGAAGATACAGATAATATTATTAAACATTATCAAAATAAATATAATATCATATCACCGAAAATAAATACAGATGAAACATTTACAGAAGTGTGGGCAAATATAATTAATGTGTATTTACTTTCACAAAAAAAATCACATACAAACTTTAAATTATTCAACGAATTATTAGTAACTGAAAAGAAATTTTGTGAGTATCAGAGTCAAAAAGTTGCATCTATCACACAATTATTACAAAGAAATACAGATATTAATCAAGAAACAAATGTTCTCGCATATTATATTATACGTTGTGAAATATTTTCAAGATTACCACAATTCTTAAAAATGTGTCGTGAAAATAATAAAGGGTACGTTCATATGAAAAACCAAAGAATATGGTTTGCATTTTTGAAAAAAATAGGAAATATAAAAGTCAATTATAAAGTATCAAAAAGTAAATTAATATCTACAACTATGAGAATGAGCTCGATTGAACCCAAAGTATTTACTGATGAATGAATACACCATCCTTATTCGGGTAATGAATCTTCATATACTTCTGAAGATTGAAAAAGGTAAGCGTTTCACCCTTGGGGATGCGGAGAAGTTTGCGAAGGGGGGTATCAACATGAATTGTTCTACGGTCTTCTGGTTTCTGGAGTTTATTTTCCTGACAGTATTTGGTAATACGCTTAGTGACCTCGGTGCGGGCGATGAGTTCATCCTTACCTAAACTAAGGAAGCTACGGAGTTCATCCGAAATCTTACCCGGTTTAGCGAAACCACTGGGAGGTTTATTCGGATCAACGACGCGCTTGGTCTTACCCTTCATCTTCTTGCTCATAACCTTCTGATCACGAGTTACACGTTTCTCAAGGCGGGATACCTGAAACGATAGTTCCTTAATAAGACCAAGGGCCACTTTGAGCTTATCCTGAACATCCGAAAATTCATTCTGGTAGTTAATATCATCCACAGCCACGGGGGAAGCACCTTGGATGACGGGGGTCTCAACAACAGGCGTCGTCTCAACAACAGGCGTCGTCTCAACGGATACCGGTTCGACCTTCTCTTTCTTCTGATTTTTAGGTGCGGACTTCTTATTAGGTTTGGTGGATTTCTTAGCAGGCATTGTTTTTATATTCTGTTTATTTTTTTTTTTTATCTTTTTACCGCACACTTATTATGATATAGTATATCAATAATTGTTTAAATAATTTACCTCCGTTTTTGCGCAGAACGATTTTTTCTTCTCTTTGACTTTTTCTTCGTATTTTTTTTACGTTGTGTTTTCCTTGATGTCCGCCTTTTCCTTGATAACCTCTTTTTTCTTGATGTCCGCCTTTTCCTTGATATGTTTCTTTTTCTTCTACCCCCACCATCAGGTGAATTTAATGATTTTTTATCATTAATATATTCTGTATAACTTGTTCCATCCATACCCAATATAAGTACATATGATTTTTCATCATCACCTAAATCATCCCAAGATTTGACCATTGAATTAATATCCCATGTATCTTTATCAAACCCTAATCGTATAATTGCACATTTTTCATCAGGATTTAAATCATCCCATTCCTTAAAAAATGCTTCATCATCACCACCCAGACTTTCTTCACTTGATTCAATATCACCTTCAAGGATTGTATTTATTACTTTATGTATAGGGACTATATGTTTTTTTCCGGTTTTGATATTCTCAATGGCGACCTTTTTTCCATCTATTTTTTCCAAAACTATACCTTCTAAAATTCCAGCTCCGTGTGTTGAAAATTGTACATGTTCTCCTTCTTGTAATATTTTACCATTACTAAATACCAAATCATTTGATTTCACTTTATCTTCATAAAAATCTTTATCAAATACTTCACGGCGGATATTGGGTTTTGATAATTGTGTTGATAATTGTTTTTGTACTTCATCCCTTATCCTTTCTTCAATATCTACATCTCCAAAAACAGGTGTCTTATATTTTTGATAACCAGGTTCAAATAATTTAGCCATTTCTAAATTTTGAGCTGCTTTTGATGTATTTAATATTTCCATTACGAAATCTTCTATCTCTGGTGCTATAAAGTGGACCATACGTATTTGATCATCTTCCGTATGGGGATTTTGAACATTTCTATATATTTTATTTACACCATTATCTTTTTCATCGGGATTACCATACAATTGATGAGGAACAACCGCATCAATATCACCTCCATGTTTCAGAATACTTTCTAAGAAATCAATTGGATTTTTTAGAAAATTGTCATATATTCTAGGTAAAATTGGAGATCTTCTATGCCGACCTGGGCGCCGAGCGAAAGGTAATAACTTTTTAGTGTCTACATCAGTATAATTTGATTCAACGATGACATTACGGAAAAGTAATAAATTTTGGGGAATATTAAATTCAATATTGTCTAATAATAAATTAAATATGTCTAATTGATTATCCATGATTTCTTGGTATTCTTCTTCAGATATTCTACCACGCAATTCAATTTTTTGAGAATACAAATTATCAAAACTATCACTTGGGAAAAATATCTTATGCATGACCCCTTTAAAAACCGTCCAAAATGGATTAATTGTGTTTTTTGAAAGTTTTAATAATTTTCCTCTTACACTTCTATATTTATTAATGACTTCCATAAATTCAGGGTTACGATACCTTTCATGTGGATGCATGGTCCGCAAATCCATGAATCTTGACAGATATCCTATTCCTTCATCAATTAGTTTTCCTTCTTCAACTGTATATTCTATCTTTTCTTTTTCATAACCGAATACCTTTTTAAAAAATTCTGGGGTGACATATGCTCTTTCAATAGCATCACCATCTACAATAGATACAAATTTCTTTATCTTTTTACTTCTCATATTACTAAAACCTTCCGCTGATAGATTAAGATAACTAGGGATTTCAAAATCGTGTGATAAATATTTCATAGCAGCATTTACATCATTTTCTTTAAAAAACCTTATAAATTCCTCTTTATTTACTTTTTTAGGGGCAGTTTTTATCCAAACATCACTGGATGGATCTTTTACATCACCTTGAATTTCCTCCATTACATCCATATCGACTAAATCATCGCGACCCAAACGATCATGACCCATTTTCGCCAATGATAATCTTTGTAATGCTTGGGTAAGGTCTTTACGATCTTTAACCATCTGATTATCTTCTCTTGAAAAATCTTTTCCATAAACTAATCTTTCAGCAAGCATATCAATTATAACAGGTTTATTATATGAAGATCTCAAATGTAAGATATCATGTCTTGAAGCACCTTTATTTATGTCTTCAATTTGTTGCATTAGTTCTTTTATTGTAAATTTTTTTAATTCTTTTTTTTTCTCTTCTAGTTCATCTTTACCATAATTTTCGACACTATATTTCATAATTAATTCATTGAGTTCGGTTAGTACCCTTACAGCTTCAGGTCTATTCATTATAATAAATACAAATATATTAAATATACACCATCCAATGATGTGAATGATAACAAACGGAGGAAACTTGTCCCAACCCTATTAAAAAATACATATATCCTAATTTTTTATCTTCATCCGATATTGCACTATTAAATTTAGTAATTTCATTAAGAATACATTCCTGTAATGTATATATATTCATGATTCTAAATACATCATTCACAGGAATTGTAAATATCTCCCCATGGGGAGGAACAATTCTTGATTTTGTATCCTGTGTTAATTGTAACCTGTAATTCCAGATATCTTCCAAATTTCTATATAATTTTCTCAAATGTCGAATATCCAGATCCAAAAACCAATCAAAATGACATTCATATCCACATTGTTCAATCGTAGAAAAAATATCAATTGTTTTTTGTTTAATATTCTGTTTTCGCGTCAAATGTAATGTTTTTTTAATTAAGTGATCCTTAATACCCAGTATGTTTGATAGTTTCAGCGCCTTTTGAATTATATCGAGTGGGATCTCATCTCTTGTATATGGATTCCCTTGTTTCTTTTCAATTAATTTATTAAATGATCGGATATCAAAAAACCAGATAAAATGTTGTTTATCTTTATAGGAAAAGAAATATCTAGTATCTATTTCATTGGGTGTTTCATATGTATAAAAATCAAAATCATTATTACAGAGTTTCATATTTATGAAACCTTCTCCCCTTAATATATTTATTTCCTTATTTTTAGTTTTCTTATAATGTCTTTGTATGTATATTATTTCTGAAGTGACCACGTGATAAGGTTCTATTTTATCTGTATAATATTGTAACAATGTTGTGTATAATGTTTGTTTATTTGTTTTTCTTAGACTATTCCGCATATGTAGTGATTTTAATGTATTTCGTAGGTCATTAACCACATAATCAGATGTCTTTTTTGTAAATCGTTCAAAGATGATACAACCTTCTTTATTTAGAAGATGATTTGAGCGATGCTTATAACAATACTTACCATATACTTCTTTATCATTTTTACATGTTTCATGAATGCACATTATTATATATGTAATTCCTTTTAAAAAGTTTAAATAATTACTCACACAATTAACTAATTACTCACACAATTAAATAATTAAAAATATTTAAAAATTTGAAATATAGTTTATGTAGAATAGAAATAAACAAAACAATAGAAACAAAAAAATACAAGAAACAAGAAACAAGAACATAAAACAAACAACAAGAACAAAAACAACTCAAACAATGGCTGCAATGAAAGCAAGCAATGTGGTCCTTTCCAAGATCAGTCTATCTACACCTAAGACCCTTGATAATGGTGGGAAAATGATCTTCCTCAACTATGATGGTGGTATGTCTCCACTATTCCTTCAAACACCGGAGGTAGAAATCCCATTTGATCCGTCCTATTATTCTGATAGTGACACCTCTGGAAAATATCAGATTAAGTTTAGTCTAAAGAATATGGAGGATAATCCAGATATTAAGGCATTCCATGATAAGATTCAATTACTGGATGAACTTCTTAAGCAGAAGGCAATTGACAACTCAGTTCCGTGGTTTAAGAAGAAGACAATGACAATTGATACAATTGACTCTCTATACTCCCCCATGATTAAGGTATCGATTGATGCTGAAACAGGGGAACCCAATGGTAAATACCCTCCATCATTTGGTTTCAAGGTTGTAAAGAAAGACAATAAGGTTCTCTGTACTTTATATGATAAACAGAAGAATGTATTTGATGTAAATAAAGAAACGGATTCTCCCGTAGATATTCTAAATGTTCTGCGGAAAGGTTCCAAGATCAAAGCAGTCCTGAAATGTAATGGTGTATGGTTAGCGAATGGGAAGTTTGGTTGCACATGGCGTGCTGAACAGGTTCGGGCCACAATTCCCGAAGGTGGTCTTAAGGACTTCGCGATTCAAACTGATTCCGAGGATGAAGGTGATGAAGTAGTAAATGAAAAGGTTCTAATTGATGATTCCGATGAAGATGAAGTAACGGATACGAATAAGGAAGAAGAAGAGGAAGATGAAGGTGTTGAACTAACCCGCGAGGATTCTACCCCTAAGAAAAATGTAAAGAAAGTACGTAAGATAAAGGTTAAGACATCTCCTATGAAGTAAATGTAGTAAATAAAATAAAGATAGTAAATAAATAATTGTAGTAAATAAATAATTGTAGTAAATAAATATATTTTTTTAATTAAAACTAAGAACAACATCAATATTATTACGACTTAATCCTCGCGAACCCGATTTAGATAATTCTTGACGCTGTTTTCTTGTATTCTTAGATTCTTTTTTATTTTTTTTAATTGAATTATAACTTTGATTCATATCCACCTCTATAGCATCCATATTTTGTTTAATATAATCGATGACTAAATTGTCAATTGCCCATTTAAAGAAATTTAATTGTCCAACAGTTGTTTCAAATGATTTATTTTCATCATACATATATTTTATACGGTCTCTACGACAAAAAGGGTCAAACCTTTTCTTTGAAAAGGATTTTAATTGTGATTTATAAGAATAATATGTATTAAATTGAGAATGAAACGCATTATTTGTTGCATGTAATGATTTCTTACCTGTGTCAGTAACATATATATTATAGTAAATATTGTTCTTTTTTGAATAATTAGTTACAAACCAATCAATAATACGTAGAGAAATTTTCTGCGTACTCTCAAGTATTGATAATAAGTTATCTATATTAGTTTGTATACCATAATAAGTATGTAACGAATCCAACAGTATATTTTTATCCATTTTATGTATAAACAAGATATCCTTTAAATATTTAAAATATGAACGCATTATTTTTCAATCCAATAAATACCTTGAAGATAAGCATCTGCTAAATCATCTTTTTTCTTAGATAAAGAAAACAATTGTATGTGTCCTTCATCTTCATTACCTATCATTTGTTTTGTATATTCAACACTCAACCATTTATTTTGAGCATATTTCCCTTTCTTATCACAAGATATAGGGTCCCCTTTGTATACTTTTAATTTATTCCTTGCATTTACCATATGGATATTTTCAATGGGTGAATTTATATTCATAATTCCATTCATAATAAAGAATGTATAAATAATCATTTGTACACTTTTCATAACTGGATTTTTTAGAGCAGGTTGATTTTCTATTAATACATGTTTGATCGTTGATAGATCAATTGTATTTAAATTCTTAATACATATCTGTGATAAATTACATAAATCACGATTAGAATTTAATTTTCTACCACTACCTACTTTTTTATAATGTGATGTACAATAATATTTACATTCATCTCCTTTACCAACTGAATAGGATGCTTGCTTTTCACAGGGTTTCCTTAGATTCATACAACATACAGGGTTCTCATTTAAATTTAAGATACCCCAACCAACTATTTTTTTTTCAGGAGTTAATACACAATACGCCAAATTATTAATACCGACATCAAACGAAAGATAATTCATAAAACTAATGTATGATATACTGTTAAATAACTTTTCTTTTATACATATTTTTATATTTTTATATAATAGATAATATCTACATGTCTAAATGTAAGGAAACAAGACAAATTGGAAATGCTACACCCATTAAATATGCTACTACAAAATTTTCCTCAAAATTACATGGATGTACTAACTTAGAAGGTGCAATGGGATTATATAAGGGGAAACCAGGTTGCGTATTTGTCACAGATGATTTTGATATCAAAAATGCATATAAATTATGTGAAGCAAGTAATGATTGTAAAGGTATTGCATATTATAAAACTGCATCTGAAGGTTCCCATTTATGTTTTCGTAAGGGTGTCGGAACAAAAAAAGATTCTAGTGGGACAACTTGTCATGTAAAAGATGAAAATAAAAACTGGACTACTATCCAAAATAAAAGTTGCTCAGGTGACGGTGGGAATCACGATCCTTGTAATATAGATAATAACTCTAAAAAGGTAGAATATAGAATACGCCCTCCGGAAGATTATAAAAAGGATGGGGAAAATACAATAAATAAACCATGCTACGATAGTTCTTGTCAAAAACTATTTGGAAAAACCCAAGGACTTAAGAAAGGCAATTATTATGGAGAAGGGAAAAAAGTAACAAAATTTCAAGATATGAAAGATTTCAATGGTGGTTTACCTATAAAACTAAGATTAAGACCTCAGGGGGAATATAAACAAAGCAATAATAAGTATGGTACATCAAATGGGAAAACATGGAAAGGCCCCGAGATATTCAATAAAACACCACGGGCACCTTCGCGTAGGATACTGACAGGCCACCTCACAAATGGCTATCCGGGTCTGAGATTTCCTGGATGGAATCGTATAGTCAGACAAAAAAATGAGGGACTATCACTTGAGGTAAGATTACGTCCTCCAAAAGAATATGGCCCCACCAGCTTTTCTGGCACCATGTTTAAAGGGACGACGGGGTCGAGTCGTGACGCGAATGATGTTCAATCAACCGGGGGGAAACAACCAGATGTATATGTTGGTGGTATCAAATTAACCAAGGGTACACCCAGTAATAATAAAGTCGGAGTCGGGGAAAAAGGCGGTGGTCTTAAGTTTACCGCAAGATTGACTAGTAGGAACTATGACCGCACGCTCGGTGTCGCGGAAGGATTTTTAGAATTTAAGACAAACCAAAAATTTAATGATCCACTGTTTGCTCCCAGCGGCCCCGAGGGCGCCCCTCAAAGTCAGACAACGAAGAAGATGGGAAACATATTCATGCCCGTTCATCCAAATGGATTTGGTAATAAAGAAGCAGACCATACATGTAAATCGTTAGGTTTTAAAGGTGGTGTCGCAGAATATAAAGGTATGGGTGCTTATGGTCTTGATTATACTAAAAAAGACAATTCAGACCTTGTGAATGGCTACCCACAACATATATTTGGTGGGAGTAATGTAACTTCTTCCAAGTGGTTGAAATTGGGAAGTGCTCAGATAGATTGCCATTACGCGCCGAGTGGTGGAGACCTTGAACATTGTCGTCTTTATGGAGGAAACTGTTCTAAGGTGGGGAGCAAAATCATCAGCTATCAAAGACAAGATACAGACGGCCTGAAATGTCTCCCATGGAATATAGGGTGGACGTGGTCGGGGCAAGGACAGAAAAGTAAACAAGGCGAGCCACAGGCCAAGTTCCATGGCAAGGGCCTAGATTCGTCATACAGAAAGGAATATTATACAAATAAATGCTTAAGGTTGGGCGAAGAGTTCACATGGTGCTATACTACATCCACACAGCACAAGAACGGCGGATGGAACAAACGATGGGGGAGGTGTAATGACAATGTCGACTGTAAAGACGGTTATACAACAATAGGTGTTGCGGGCGGCGTTTACGACCCACATATGGCAGGAGACGACGCAAAAAAGTTCCCCCAATCGGCTCCACCAAACGGAACAGATGATCGAAAAAATGCTGTTTGGTTAAAGTGTGAAAACGCAGGAGGCAGTAGTGGTGGGACACGCGATGCCAATGCTGCGCCACCTAAATCAGGGAATAATGGCGCTGGACATCTTGAAATACGTCTTGGAAAGACTGCCCGGGAAATCTTGGGAAATAAAAAAATAAAGGACAGGGGTGGTAACGAACAACCCAATGATACATGGATGCCAGTTTGTAACAATTTGTGGGACTCCGCAGAAAACTCGGAAAAATTAGCTGATTCATTTTGTAAAACATTAGGATACAACAGCGGCGCACAATGTAGTAGGAACACTCAAGCACTCGCTACCACGGCGGCACAAGCTGGCCATTGGGGTACATGTTCTTATAATGGAAATGGCAAGACGGTTAATTATAGGTATATAGATCCAAACATTAAATACCATCGGCAAAATCGGGGCCATCATATAGGCGGCATGGATTGCGACAATTCTAACGGATTAACAGATTGTTCCGTTCATGATTCTATCCCATCGAACGTGAAAGGTGGATGTGGAGCCCACGAAATGATGTGGCTAGAATGTGATGGGGCTAAAAATGATAAACTCCCCTTCAACCCAAACCGCCTCGCCACTTATCCCAGAGAAGGACATGTTGAAATGAAAATAGACACACCTATACATAAAAACGGTAATAGTAGTAGTTCTGAAAAAGAAACATGGTTACCATTATGTTATACTGGAAAAGAAAATTCTGAAAAAACAGAATATAAATACTCGAAAGATAAAACAACTGTTGGGGAGGGTAAAGATATAAAAACTATCATGAATAAAACCACAACGGACGCATTATGTCGTAGTATAGGATATCCAGAAGGGGCAGATCATTCTTTAAAAGGGGGGGTATCAAAAGTAGATGGTAAAAATGTAGATGTAACAGGGTATAAAGCTGGTAAACTGAATCCAAATAATGAATATAGTTATGGTGTAGACACGGGAAAAATGATGGATGCCCCATATTGCCCTGAAATGGAAGCACCTACGGCTATTTCAGCAGGCAGCCCAACCGTAGGTAGTAAAAGTGAACTAAGTGATGAATATGGGAAAGGGTATACAGTACCTAAGGGGGGGGTGACCGGCGACGGGCTTCGTTTTTGTCATGATAGATGTTATAAAAACCCAGATTGTAAATTTTATAGGTATTTTACAAATAGGAAGTGTCATATTTTTAAAGGTCTTCACCATTTAGAAAACCAGGGAAACAGTTCCACATATAAAAGAGATTGTAAGATAAAGAATTGTTACCAAAGTAATATGAAATATCCTGATAATACAAAAATAAAAACTATATCACATAACGAGGTTCCTGAATTAAACGGGGTGTGGGTCAACGACGGCTATAGATACAAGTCCAAATATACTTGCGCTCAAACAAACTTAACTGTCTGTAAAAATGGAGTTTGTCCTACTACTAAGTTAGGGTGGACGCCTAAATCTATTAATAACAAGCAATCTGACGGGCAGCATTGCCCGTATTTCCCCGCGGGAGATAATACGCCCGAAAAAAAAAATAGAACGATTAAATTGGCACAAAAATATTGCAATTCCAGGCCGTCTTGTGCGGGATTCACTGCTTATCCAAAACCTACCAACGCCCAAATATGCTTTAGGACTGCCATGAAGGAAACAATCGGTCAGTCTTCCGCGGCAAGCTATTCACAGTGGGGAACCGGGTGCTATATAAAAGATGAACAAGCTTATTCCCATAAGATATGTCAAAGGTTGTGTGAAGAAAATGATAGGTGTACTAATTGGACATGGAACAATGATAAGACTTGTATATTACACCATATAAATGGTGGAACAGTCCTCTCTTCGGCGAGTGGATCGATATCCGGACCCCGCAGTTGTCGGGGAAATTGTTACCCCACGCTGGAAGATTGTAAAATATCCCTCCCTCCCTCCCCCCAAATCGGCCCTATTTTGAATGGTTCTTGTGATAAAGATGGAGCTGTTTACTTAAAATGCGCAGGGTCAAAGGTATCCCCAAAGAAAAAGGCGGTACAAAAATCAACAACCGATGAGCAAGGATATGTCCAGGTTAAAACAGGATCTGGTGAATGGGGGTATCTAAATGTAGAAGACTGCTATGATAAAACAAGACAAAATATGTATCTAGGTGACCATAATACATGGAAAAGCGGAGACAAGACTGGAAAATGTATTAACTGGGGTGTTTCTGGATTTAATGGCACATCCCGTAACCGCCCCACCCGCGCATGGAGAGACCCGGTGAAAGATCGCCAGGTCTGGTTCACACGTCGGGGGGCGGAAGGGAATAATCATTGTAGAATGGTTGACGGCAAAAATAAACCTTGGTGTTATACAGACAAAGACTGGAATGATGGGAATAGCGGAGGGGCTTGGGCATATTGCGATATGAATAATTGTGATAAAAGTAATAAAGCCGCAACAAACATATGTAAAGGAATGGGATATAGTGATGGAAAAGTAACAGAAGTTACAAATAATGGCAAAAATTGTTTTAATTATGGTGTAACGTACGGAAGTGGGAAAATTAAAACGATACAGAAGATACAATCCGCTCAAAAATGTCAAGAAATGTGTCACATAACAAATGGTTGCAATTATTTTTCATGGGTTCCTGGTGGTGTTTGTGATATTTTTAAAGATAATAAAAATAAAGTAAATAACAAAAATGCTATATCGGGACCCAAGTATTGTTCAAATAACATTATAAAATGCAATAGTAGTAGTAATGGAGAATTAAATGATTGTACTATTGAAGAAGAAGATTGTTATCATCCCGATAAAGCATACTTAGGAGTTCATAATACGTGGAGTGGTATTGGTAAGTGGAAACAGATGGCAGAAAATCAGGCTACGGGGGACGGAGACAAAAGCGCAATTAATGTAAATGGTACGTGCTTGGAGTGGGAAACTAAAGGCGTATACGCCGGGTCCGGGAATGATAAAAAGCTCAAGCGTAAAAAATATGGTTTAATAAAGAATTATTGTAGAGATCCAGATGATTCTGGAAGACCATGGTGCTATAAAGGCGGGGTAAAAAAGGCATATTGTGATATCCCTAAATGTCGTAAGAAATCATTATGGATTAAATGTAGTGGTACCAATGCAATATATGATAGAAATTGTAAAGAAGGATCTTGTCCATTGAAATGTAAACCATTAAAGAGTGGGAAGACATGTGATATTAAATGTCGTGACGGATATCGTCCTACCACGGATAATATTATTAGATGTGATGATAATAACAAATTAGATACCACGAATAACCGTTATTCATCAAATAAAAAATTATGTATCCCCAACAATTCTTGTGAGGTAAATAATGATACATTCCCTATAAAACTAAAACCTACCCCAGAATGTATATCATTTATAAAAAACGGATACATGCCCCACGGTTCAAAATGTGGGTTATCTTGTGGCACTGCCGATGGTTCAGTATCCCAAAGTTATGAAATTAATTGTTTAAACTCACATTTAAAAAAAGGATCGAGTGATTATATAAAAGCTAATTTAAGTTCATGCACCAGAAAAAAATGTGATTTTACAGACGGTAATCCCCATATGCGATTAAATAACGTAGATACGCAGCACAGTAACGATACAAAATGTATAGGCAAAAGTATTAATTCGGGAGATTTTTGCACTCAAAAATGTGCCGCGGGATACGTAATTGACAATCCTCCCAAATCGTGGACACCTATAAACCGTGAAAAAAATAATTTATTACCTCCTGGAGAGGGTATTATTAAAGGATTTATCAATAATCAAGATACAAGGTCATGTTTAACAAAAGTGAACAACGAGCCGCAGCGCGGCATCGGAGCGGGTGAAGAAGTAAAATTATATGTAAAAGGGTGTGGATGGCCAAGTGCTAAATATGAAAATGCACATATAAAACTACCTGACGGTAAATGTTTGGGGAGTTCCAAAAATGGCACAATTAGTGCTGCTACATGTGCATATAAAACAGGGAACGCATCGGTGACACCTAAGTATAAAATAGAAGACAACATGATAACTATAATAGATACTACTTTAAAAAACGCAATTAAAAGCAATCGGGATAAATCACAGACGGTATTACAAACTATATGGGATGAAAATTCAGAACCGACAAATAATATAAACGATAATTCCCAAAAATTTACAATTTATGGGGGAAAAATTAAACAAGGGAATCAATGTCTAACAATTAAAAACAATAAAATAATATTAGACAAATGTTCCGTCAATTTTTCGCCGGACCAATATTGGTCAGCATCATGGCCACATATACGTAACGCTGGGAAGTGTTTGACATATGATAAAAATGAAGGGACATTCACATTAGATACATGTATTCCGTGCCCTGATGGTGAAAGTGGAGATAATTGTAAACCAGCCGTAAACACACAATGGTTTAAACCCAATGGGAAGGTGGGGGGAATTCGGATGAAAATTATAAATAAAGGTAAGAGAAACACAACAAAAATCGATAAAATAGAAGGTCATCTTGAAATGAAATTAGAAGGAGATGACGGTTTTAAACCAGTTTGTTCTAAAAATATATGGATACGCGCAAGAAATGCAATTTGTAGAGATCTAGGTTATTCACGAGCGAATGAAGGAACGGGGAAAGATGAAAAACAAAGTTCAACGAATACTAGCATAGAATATAAAAGAGACGGACAAAAAGCGACTGATTTTATTGGAGGAGGTGCTCCCCATTGTAATACAGCTAATTCACATTCCCTTGAACAATGTTATATAGGGAGTCAAAGTGGTGATGGAATAGAAAAATTAATAGGTTCGCCCGGCGGTTGTACAGAACCTTCTGATGCATTATGGTTAAAATGTATAAATGATGGACAATCTAAAAATAACAGTGCCCCATCCGTGATTAATTCAAAGATAAAATGTGATAATGGAATTGTAAAAAATCTAGGTAAATGCACCAAAAAATTGTGTTTACCTTTACGCCTTAATTTAATTGAAGGTCGGAAGATTAGCACTGGTCAATGTGGTAGTAATAATATCACACATGGGGGCATTTGTAATTCGGTTCCATGTGGAAAAGATTTCAGTATAAACGGAGAAGGAGAACAAACCAAAAAGTATGTTTGCGATGCATCAAATAGTGGCGCCGCACTGGGTAACATTTGGCGGGAAAAAGGGGGGGGGAGATTTGAGATTAACACAAGCAATAACGAACTAACGTACTATAAAAGTGATGATGATAAAGATCCAAAAAAAATCAGTAATAATTGTGCGAGAACTTCATGTTTTAAACAAACAGACGGTACGGGTGGATCAAGTATTATAAATAATACGATTGATTTTCAAGATAGTTATGGTAAAAAAAAAGGAGATAAACTACTACGAAGAATTTATGATAAAGATAAAGGCAAGACATATTGTGACGGATACGGAGAATGTCATTTTTTGTGTAAACTAGGGACATTACCCTATGTTAATGGGAAAATATCTGACCAAGTTAGCTGGAAAGGCAGAGCTGGTGGTATAATTACATGTAATAAAGGTACTCCTTTTTTAAAAGCTACGTGTGTAGAAAATCCCTGTAATTTATCAAGTGATGATAATAAGAAAGTTACAAATGGATTCTTTAAATCATGTGGTAATGGTGATGGTAAAAAGAGAGCATCTACAATACAAGGAAATGGAGAAACAACCCTTTTATCCTATGGTAGAAAATGTGATATACAATGTAAACCTAGATACAGATTACAAAATCCAAAAAATGCTAGTTATAAATGTATGATAAATAATGGTAAAAATATAATGGTAAAACAAAAACAAGAGGCGGCGGAAGCAGAATGTGTAGAAACAATATGTAAAAAACCTACTAATTTGAATGGATACGCGGGAACCTTTCCAAGTACACTAAAGCAAAAAGATGGGGAACAAAATATTAATTGTAATGCGAACTATATCAGGACGGTCTCAAATAAAGCACCTACTATCTCTTGTTCAAGTAATGGATCATTTTCAAAAAATGCAGATAGTAGTTGGAGTTGGAAAAATGCAGATTATATTCCAAGTGGTTGTAAAAAAGGACAATGTACAATAAACTCACCCGATAATACAATTGCTAAAGATAATAAAGCAAAACCTCAAATAAAAGATATTAGTAATAATGATATTAATTATAAATGTAAATCAGGATATGAAGGTCATAAAATAGTTAATAAATGTTTTGCAATTACGACCGATAAAAAAGATAAGTGTAAAGGAGATACAAAAATGTGGGGACCATTTAAACAAAATAAGTGTTTTACAATTACAAAAGATATAAAATCAAAATGTAATTCAACTACAAAATTTTGGAGTTTATTTCATAATAAATGTTTTGTAGTTACCAATGATAAACAAGATAAGTGTGAAGGGAACCACCATTGGTTTTCAGGAAAAAGTAGATCAGAAAAAGTAGATGGAAATAGTGATAAAATTATTTCATTACAATGCTTAAAGAAAGATGTAGGGAGTACTAAGACACAACAAAATGAAGCATGCGAACAATCCACATGTAATATAAGTGGTACATTACCTACAAATAGTGTTAATGATACATGTCCATCATATAATAGATTATATCATGGTGGAGAATGTAAATATAAATGTGCAAGTGGATATGTCTTAAAAAATCAGGGAGATGGAAAGATAAAATGTGATAAAGGACGTGTTACTATTATAAATTCATGCGAAGAATCTCCGTGTGATATAAGTAAATTAACCATAAATAATGGCACGAAAAAAACGTGTAATAATAAGCAACGTTTAAAACATAATGAAACATGTAGTATGAAATGTAATGTTGGATATAAATTACAAGGTGGTTTTGGAGATAAACATTTAGTAAAATGTGATAAAGGGAATATTACAAAACCATCATGTATCCCTGTTTCGTGTAGTAAAATAGAACCCAAAATAAATAATATACATGTAGGTGAATGTACATTTAATAGTAGTATATATGGTATTTGCTTTGATAAAGACAAGAAATCATGTACAACAAACTGGGATAAAACAGCCAAATATGCCGATAATAAATGTTATGTAAATGTTACTATTGGTAATAAATGTAAAAACTTAAAAAAATTAGTAACAGATCAACAATGTAAATCATTAAAAGGTACATGGAAAAAAGGATGTTCAATCAATAATTTAAATGCAGATTGTACAACGATTTGTGATGCGGGTTATTCAATTATAGATAATAACAAAAATACAGGGAGTAATAAGTTATCTACAATATGTAAAGGAGAAAACGAAAATACATCAAGATGGTTTTCATCACATACAGATGGAAAAGGGGATTGGATACAAGATGGAAACCCTACAACAAAAAATACAATATGTAAAAGAACAAATTGTTTCAAAGGATCAACTGAGATTAAATATACAATTCCTGTCAAAGATACTAAAGCAAACGATCTTCAAAATGGGCAAAACATTATGAAAGTAATGAGGAAGTGTTCAAAAGGGGGAAAATATACAACAAAATCTGAATGTCAAGGTACGTGGGGGCAAGGTGACACTCAAAAATGTAGTGGCATCGGGAAATGTTATTATCAATGTAAATCTGGATATTCACCGAATGGTGATATGAAACAAAAATATGGAGTTATTGAATGTGGAGGAAATAACAAAACATTTACAAGTGGTTCCTGCTTACCGAATCCTTGTGATTTATCAAGTGATGATAATAAGAAAGTTACAAATGGATTCTTTAAATCATGTGATAATGGTGATGGTAAAAAGAAAGCATCTACAACACGAGGAGAAGGAGGAGGAGGAGGAGGAGAAACAAAAATGTTATCCAATGATAAAACATGTGATATACAATGTAAACCTGGATACAGATTGAGAATCCCATCCATGAAAACATATAAATGTCAAGTATCGGGTGGTAAAAACATAATGGTAAATCAAGGGGTCGCGGTGGCAGTATGTGAAAAAATTAAATGTGATAAACCGAGTAAAACAACCGGATATTTAGCAAAAAAAGGACAATTACCATCGACGATTGATTTATTAGATGGTAAGACAAATAAAGTGAAATGTTCTGGAAAATATGTCCGTACAAAAACGGAGGATCCATTCCTTACATGTAATGGACAAGGGACATATAATAATAAAAAATGGGTAAATACAAACTATACATTTAATGGATGTCAGGAAGGTAAATGTATATTAAAAAATCCATCCAATACACAAGCACCAAGTGTTAAAGATATTAAGATTGATACCGTATATAAATATTCATGTAATACAGGATATAAAAGTGTTGCTCAGCAAGGTAAAACTATTGATGTTAATAAGATACAAGTTGATTGTAAAAAAATAGGTGGCAAGGCAACTATTGTCCCCAATGCTAAGGAAAAGGTTAAGTGTGGAATTACAAAATGTAATCTAAATCAAGATAAAGTTTCAAAAAGTAAATTTGGAGGATCAGGATGTACTGGATCAACTGTAAATTATGGTCAAACTTGTAATGTTGTGTGTGATGTGGGTACAAAACTAGCAAATGATAAAAATCAACAATATAAATGTTTAATCGTTTCAAATAAGAATAAAATGATTCCCACACAAAAATCTGCAGCATGTTCTGATTTAACATGTGATGTAAGTAGTGTCAAAAAATTAAAGAATGGTGTAGGTGGTGACTGTAGATCAGCATTAGGACATAATGGTGTATGTACACCCACATGCAATAAAGGATATACTTTATCTGGTAAAATGAAATGTGATTTTACAAAGAAACCACCACTTTCAATACCCAAGTGTAATATAAATAGTTGTAATCCAGGTAATTTTATACGTCCTAAGATACAATTACAAGGATACAAAAATAATGTTTTACAAGATATAAGTCAATTAGTTGATTGTAATAATAAAAAACATAATCAAAAATGTGAAGTTACATGTCCTTCAAATTATACAATTGAGAATGGTGGTGGTGTGGGTAAGGTTGAATATACTTGTGATGCAAGTAATCAAAACAAGGTTATCTGGAAATCAAATATTTCCGGACAGAATATTGATGTAACAAGCGCGACAAAAGCCACGACAAAGAAATTTACATGTAGATTTGCTAGTTGTTTTACAAATAAAAATATAAATAATACAGTTGAAATACCTAATAATATAACATATAAATACAAAGATACTAGTAATAAGGATAAGATAGGATATTATAGACAGGGAGATAGAATATTAAAAAGAACATTTAATAAGAAAACAACAACATGTATTGGTAGGGGGAAATGTTATTTTAAATGTGCCCCTGGATATGTCCCCAAGATAGATGGAAAGTCTCCTAAAGCAGTAATTAATAATGATAAACAGATTGGTATAGTAGAATGTTCTACAAATAAATCATCTAGAAATGCTGAATGCGCTCCATTACCATGTAATGTTAAAAATCCAGTACCTAAATATCCAAACGGCGTATTACAATGTAAATCGGATGATGACGACAAGAAAGAAATATTACAAAATGGTAAAACATGTGAATTAGAATGTAATAAAAATATATATGGGAAAAATAAAAAAACATATAAATGTAATTTAGGGGAGTTAGAACCTGTCAGTGGTAGTGCTTTATCTTGTAATAAATTAACATGTCCGAATCCCATAATACCTACCATGGTAAAAATGGATATAATAAAGAAGGTTCTCGATAAGAAAACATATAATGTTACGTTACGATGTAAAGAAGGTTCCCAATTTAATGATAAAGATACATGGCAAATACCTGTTCCGAATAAAACATGTGGATATATTTGTCCTGGACAAAAAACATTAAAAAATTGTACGAATATCAATGGATGTTCTGTTCAAAAACCTTGCTTACACAATAATAAAAACGTCTGTTTTGCTATGAATTCAGCAAATATATGCCCTACAAATACTACATTATGTAATAATATAAAGGTTGGTTGTCCTGTAACACCGCCAAAATGTATTTCTTGTCCTCCAAAGAAAGTCGAAACGGAAAATAAAGAAAAAGAAAAAGAAACATATTGTGGTCAGAAATATTGGGAGAATCGTGAATCTAATAAAGTAGCTCCACCCTATATTTATATTTCATCCAATAACAAAACGACTGAATATAGGACGAAAAATTTTATGAAAAGCAATAGTAATAGGGGTGGAAAGGGAACTAAGTGGAATCCATATAATATATATGATGGTATTTATGCAAAGACAAAAAAAACAGGGATAATGAAAGGATCTTTATGGATACCTCCTATATATACAAGAATACCAAATTTCTATGAAGAATTATGTGGTCTTACTATTAATAAAGGGTTACCAAACGCAACATTAACATTTAATCATTTAGGAAGGGGATTTAATGGTCCAAGGGATTATAGTGGAAGATGGGAATTAAAGGTAAAAACATCTTCATTTGAAAAACAATGGAATGATGATGGACCCGAAGATACGAAAAATTATAAAGGTAAAGAATGGACAATTGTCCGATATCCCGAAGGTAAATTATCAGATATAAGTCCATTGACGAATGCTGAAATGGACATAGGAGATGTAGAGAAAAATTTAACAAATCCAAGAAAATTCATTATGAATACAAGGATTAATCAGGTTACAAAAGATATAAATAAAAAAGCCTTCCGCAGTAGTGAGCATGATGTAGATATTGTAATGGTTGCAATTACAGATGAAAAAACATTTGAGAAGGTGAAGAAATATAAAGATTGTTATGGAACACCTAAGAAACGCTTATTAATTATATAAATCTCGGGACAAAGTAAATATACTTTATAATTTAAATAATTTATATAGTATATTTATATAATGGACTGGGATAATATTATTCTAAAGGTTTTATTTTTTACAATAATCATTCTAATGATTATGTGTCCTCTTCGTAAATTATTAGTAGAGGGTTTTGATACAAACAAACTTAGGCCTGCAGCCAGTGGGGGTAAAAGTCAGGCACAACAGTCATTCGTGGAAAGAATTATGAGGGGAAGTAGCGCCGTCGAGAATAGTCAGATAGCATATCCAGGTGATAAGATAGAGTTTGATGTAAACTGGTCATCATATAAAGAAACAGGTGGGACTACTGGATATTTATCAGATGTTACCGGAGATATGAGTGGGGCAAAATCACAAGGGTCAGATTATCCACGGGCAATATTTCAAAACGGTACTGACATAATAGATGCTTCCCGTATATTCCGTAAGGCGAATACAAAAGATACAAAGGAAATCACAAAAATAACGTTTTATTATATAGTAAAAAATGAAGATAAACCGGGTGATATAACACATAGAGTATCTATAAAAAAGAAAGATGAGAAAGGTGGGAAAGAAAACATTATAACAACACCCGCTGAATCAGGAAAAACCCTGAAAAATGGAAATTATATTAAAAACGTAAATATGAGTATACAAAACAATTCTGGTTTAAACGAAGCCACAAAAGGACAGACGGTTATGTTGACTATACTATTACATACCGCCAAGCCTCAGCTTGTGGCCAATTTTTCCGGAACACGACCGCCATTTAAATCAGGTGGAAACACTATTCGTCCTGATAGAATCGGTTATCAAATTTCCGGTGATAAAAAAAAAATAGAATACAGTTATACAGTAAATGAAATAGATGGTGTAGGTGATATATCATTTACCCCATTTCGTATTGGCAGAGGTGCTGTGGCTGCTGTTACTACCGTGGATAGTGTAACCATTGGTCCTACAACGGATGGTTCTAAAATAAAGCGGGTTAGTGATAATTTTTTTATGTGTAAATTACCACAAATAATGGTCAAAGGTGATAAGGTGGGCAGCGCTCAATTTATAGCTGCTTCTATTAAACAAGATTATATTATTGGACTCGATACAAGTAAAACTACATCAGGAAAGTATTCAACCATATATAAAGATAAGGCATGTATTCCTGAACAAATAAATGAATACCTTGAACAAATAAATATTAATAAAGATAAATTAAAAGATAAAAAGTTACTTCAATCTACAAAAAATAAGTATAATCTTAATATTAAGAATAATGAAAAAATGATAAACCGTTGTATTGCTTCTTGGACTGTCATAGGAAACCGCAATAAAGCAAATGTATTTGCTGATGAAAATAGACCAAATACAACTATAAGATGTCAAGGTGACAAATGCTCTTTATTTTCCAAATGTCCATTATATAGTAGTTCTGCGGAACAAACGAAATGTATGGAACTATCAAAAAACGGAGATAATTCTTGGGATTATGGTAAATTCACTTGTGTAAAAAGAAATGCCTTACGAGAGTATACCTGTTCACGAGCTAATAAACAATTTAAAGAAAAAGATAATGATGAATGTTCCTTATGTAGGAGACCTATTTCACAAAAAGGTAATTATGCTGGAGATCCATTAATTGAAAATACAGAACCTGTTACATCAAAAGAGAGTGACGAAGGTATTGAAAAGACATCACCCAATAAATCTATAAAATACAAGTGTAAAAAGGGATATCAGAGTGATTGTTTGGTAGATAAACACGCTGAGTGTAAAGATAACCATATAGTTTTAAATTGTAATATGGGTGTATGGGAAACACTCGGTAAATGTAGACCCATTAATTGTAAGTTTAAGGAAGGTGATAAAACAACTAAGACGAAAGATACGAACGTAAAATGTGGAGAACAAGCCGTATGTATTGATGGGAATACTGAAACACAATCAAAACTGGGGGATGATAAGTTTGTTATAACTCAGAAGCAACGAATCAACAAAATATTGAATATGGATGCCCCCGCAGGGGAATCTGAAGAAGCTAAAAAACAAAGGTTAAACGCCGGATATAAATGTATTTGCGGGTATAATAACGATCCAGGGAGAAATTATAAGGGGATCCACGAAAGTCCTGGACTAACAAGACATAGTATAAATACATCTCCAATTAATAAAGGTTTAGATGATAGCGATTTTAAGAAGAAATGTAGAAAAGGTATAAATAGTTTACTTAAAGATGAAGGAAAACCTAAATTTATTGATTTAAAAGAATATATTAAGAATAAATTATGGGGGGATAGTTTTCAAATTTGCAAACCAATCAAGGATACATCCACGAAAAAACAAAAAGCATGTTCAGCGTTTAATGAAAGAATCATTCATATGGGGGATACCTATCGCAAAGATAATAAATATACCCTTCGTGAGGAATGTAGTAAATTGGGGTGTCAATGGGAAAATAAAGAACACACGGTTATTTGTAAACCAAATACAGATAAGGGTACAATTGGTCGTCTAATAAAAATGAATCCAAAGAAATATTATAATTTAATAAATGAATATGAAAAATGTGATAGAATTAATATGGATTTAATGAAGAAGGATGGACACAAACATTTATGTAAGAACCGATTAGATAACCGAAAGAAATGTGAATTAGATAGTGAGATTGATGACCCGGATGATAAAGAGAGTAAAATACAACTGTGTTCATATGTTGGTCCTCCATTAAAGAAACGTTGTAAAGGTGAGAAAAATAAACAAGGGGCGGGTAAAAGGGATAAGGATGAAGATGGGGGGGGTAAAGGATCATCTATATCTAATAAAGAATTAACAGAACATTTAAAAAGGATTTCAGAATCACTTGATAAATTGAATAAAGAACGACAAAAGACATCCAAACAAGTATATAAACAAAAACAACCCTAATTTTTTTAATAATATTTTTAATATTATATTAATAGTAGTATGAGTGGAAAAGATTTCCCATGTAATAAAATGTTCGAAAATACGATTTATCCTGGAAATATAACAACTACAATTAATCCAAAACAAACAACTGATTTCCCTTTACCACCAGAAAGTAAGAGAAAATATTGGCCAAATAAAGTTGATATGAGAATCCGCACAATTAATACAGATACGATCGTACCCGATAAAGATGATAACGAATTAAAAGATATTCTAAATAAATATAAAGTATCATTTGGTGAACAGACGAAACCTGGTTCTGAAGGATATATTGAACTTAAACCCAAGAGAGATGTATATATGAATACGGACCCAACGAGTAAGACTGGTTTCGGTCAACTAGATAGTTCTACAGATTTGATGAAATTAAATGTGTCTATGAGAGACAGTGGTGGGAGACGTATTATTTATGGAAATCTTGAGATACCTAATAATTTTATGTTAGAAACACCCTCTAAAAAATTCGAGGAAGTCCCTTATAAGAAAAATAATATGACATATTATCTTCCGGGAACACCAACATGGTTATATCAAACATCTGGAACTCAAATGAAACATGGTGGATCCAAAGTATCCGCAACTCAAAAATCTGAAGGAAATACAATTGGTGAAAATACAAATAACTTTGTCTATGAGGTTAAAGACAGCGGTGATATAATCGACCCAGATTTAATTAAGTGGGTCAATCAGTCAGAACAAGAATCTTGGAGAAAAATTATGGTTGCTTTTTATCGTTCCAGTAAAGGTGAGTGGAAATACCATAATAATACCAATCCAAGTGTACATAAAAATACACATTTACAAATTGAAATCATGGATCAAATGTGTAATAAGGAAACTAATAACTGGGGCAAAGGTTCTACACAGTGCCATGGTACCGGACCACTAAAATATATTGTGAGTGGTAGTGATAATTTTAAAAAGATTGTAAGTTATATAAACACAAAGAATACAGAATATATTCAAAAGATAATAACATTAAGAAAACAAAAATATGAAAAATGGGGGGGTATTGGAGATTGTGGAACGGGAACCTCTATAAAACAAAAAAGCATTGCCGATAATTTATGTAAAAAAATAGGGTATTCGGGAGGTAGTTTTAGTGATAAAATACCAAATATAGTGAAAACCCCATTAAATAAAAATGAATATGAAAATTTTTTAGAGAAATCTGATTATTTAGATAATTATCCTGTATATGGAAAAAAAGTAAATAACGTAAGAAAAGGTCTTCCTACATATATAGATGGTAGTAATTTTTGGGGTATTAAATATAGACTCCGTCCAGCAAGTGAACATGGTGGTTTTATCTCAAAAGTACCAAGTGGTGACCATGAAGGGTTTTTTGAAGTAAAACATTATGGCATAACCAGGGGGACAAGGGTAATAAATGGTATAAGAAAATTTACAGCATATACACCATCTACGGACGAATTTAATAAATGGAGTAATCTAACATATCCTACAAAAAATCCTTTAACGAAAACTTGTACAATAAGTGATTATCATTATGGAATTAATACTGGTTCTGAAATAGAAAAAAAGACTACGCAAAATTCATGGCAAGCATGTAAATTACTTTGTGAAAATAAGAGTACTTGTAAATATTTTTCATATTTGACTGACACGCAAGGATGTCATTTATTCAAAGATAATAAAAATATAATGGGTAATCATTACAAAATTATATCTGGACCCGGTAATTGTAACGATATACAAAATGAAAAATTATACCCTTATTTAATAAGATCTAAATCATTTTTACATGATTGGGGACCAGTCCCTGCTTCATTTTCAAATAAAGCAAATACGGTTCGTAGAGATGAGTATGGTTCAAAATATAGTGCTGATTGGGGAAATTCAATGGGTAATTCAATTTGTAAATCACTTGGTTTCGGGGCTGATAAATTAGAAAATAATATAATTGCTGGGAACAAACACATGAAATATGCAAATACAATTACAAGTAATAGAGGGAGTAATTACAGTAGAAAAGCAATGACTCACATAACATATACAACAAATAATTCAGATAACACATATAAATATGGTGATTTAAAGTGGAGAGGGGGTAGTGCGCCAAAGCATTATTATAATATGGGGAGTATATATTGTAATCCTTCAAGTGTTACAAAAAGTGAATATTATGATACAAAATATGGATTAAGTGGATGTAAAATATGGAAAAATATAGGTGGGGAAAAATATATACCTGGTCAAGATGATGCAGAAAAAAATGCTGGCAACACAACTTCAAACGATAAAGCAATATGGGTTGAATGTGCTGGAAAAAAAAATAAAGGTGTTGCAGAATATGGAAATAAAGTGTTTATGAAAAATGTAGATGATGGACTCATTTTAGAAAACAGTAGTTGTAGTAGTGATAAAACTTCTAAAGGTTGTACTTTTTCAAATGCCCCTTGGATAGCAGGTGGTTCGAAGAAGATAGTAAATAATGTAGAAAAAGATAATAAAAAATTGTCAACCAACCCGTCAAGGACCACATGTGATAATAAAGATGCATTGTTTATTAAATGTCACGGTTCAACATTTCAAAATAATACAACTATATGTAGAGGTAATAAAGGTGAAACATGTAACGTTATTTGTAAAAATAATCACCCATATAGTACCCCTACAAATCCCCCCCCCAAAGAATTATTTACACACAATAATTATTGTAGGAATCCAGAAGGCGGAGGAAGCAGACCTTGGTGTTATACAAATCATCCGAATATAAGATGGGCATTGTGTGATGGCGTGACGGGAGGGAAAGGGTATCGGGGGAAAGTAAACGAATGGATCGCATGGGATCATTCTGCCGACAAAACGCGGAAAGGTAAATGCGCCCCCTGGATTTATAATAAGGTGCACGGTCATGGATATCAAGGTATGGGAAAAGCAGCCGTTAAAAGAAGGCGTGATTATGGTATGGATACATATAAAAAAACGTCATTATATAAGAACTTTACATGTAAATTTAGAAATGGGAAATATGAATGGATTGATGAAAATGAGAATATGTCAGGACAATGTAAATCAACACCCATTAAAAATCTTGGTGGCGATGGAACGCAATTCTGTATATTAACAAAGAAAGGATATTCATCATCCGATCCAGAGATAAATCCTATGGCACCCTATACAACCGAATGTTATAAGGGGACGGGAAACGAGTATGTAGGGGATATAAGTATATCAAATACACATAAAAAATGTGTCCCTTGGAATGATAAAAATATAGACCCAAAGGAAAAAAAGAAGTGGGAGCTTACATCAAATAAGATTGAATGGAAATCATTTAGACACGATAGTTTTGGTAGTGTAAATGATGGTAAAGCGCCAACCCATAATATGTGCCGAACGCTCAATGATAAGAAACCGTGGTGCTTCATAAAAAAAGAAGATTGTTATAATCCATATAATTCTGTAGATGGGAGCGGTGGCGAACAGTATTATGGAGATATTGATACAGTCCTAAAAACAATTGATGGTGTTAAATATAGAGGGAAATGTCTTGATTGGAGGAAACCTCCACTTCAACATATCGACGGTAATAAAATAGGCGGTGGTGGTGGTTATACCAAAACATCACAATCATTCCGTGACATGATGCTGATGAATGGAAATAAATGTCGGGTAACAAATTTGAAAGAAGAAAAGGGAAAACCTTGGTGTTATTTTAATAATGATACAATCCAAAAATATGTAGGTGGAAAATGGGTACACGTAAAAAATGTGAAAGCATCCAATATTGATGCTAAATATAATATATATGATCTAAACGAATCTGAAAAGACAATAAGATGGTGGTATTGTGATATACCCAAATGTGATAATGTTGGTGTTAAAAAAGAATCATGTGATTTACAAATTAATAAATGTGAAAGGATGCCTGATCATAATTGGAACGATTGGTCTTCCGAGTATTGTTATAAGAAAAATGATGGAAAATATTATAATTTCAAAACAAAAACTGTATCTGGAAAAACATGTCTAAACTGGAATGCTGGATTTAGATATTTGTCAGATAGCAAAGGAAGGGAAAATTGGAGTGCGGCGGATTCATTCAAATATTTGAAGAACAATGGACAAGAAAAACATCATAATTCTAATAAATGTCTTTCAATGGGGTCCTCAGATGAGCAAGCATGGTGTTATACAGCAGCCTCAGATATTCGCTGGGAAAGATGTGAAGAAGAACCTTGTTCATTAAAGAGGAACAAATGTAGTAATAACTTTGTATCTAGTGGAGAAAGATGCGAATTAGAAACTTGTGATAAATCGTATACATTTAGTGAAAGTAGAGAAAGGAGAGCAATGTATGAATGTAAAGATGGGAATATGAAACCAGTAACAGATGATACAAAAAGATGTAACCCTATTAAATGTGGTGTATCATCTGATGAAAAGGATGATACAAAAAGAAATTATAAAATACAAGTTGTAAATGAAGAAAAATGTTTTACAAAATTAGGGAGACGAAATTGGGGAACAAATGAAATGGGATATTCCTTGTTTAATAAAGATAAAATTATTTCATGTAATGGTATAATACGGTATGGAGATGAAGCTAATAATAAATGGACACCTTGGAAAAATATAAGTGTAAATCAAAATGATAAAAAAACATGTTCTCATCAAGATGGATCTCCTGCCTCTGGACAAAAAGGGATATTTAAAACAGAAGGTAGTCCTAGTTCGGGTACCAAAAAATGTGAATGTAGAGAAATCCACCCAAAGACAGATACATATAGACAATGTCAAAAAGTATGTCAAGATACAGATGATTGCCGTTCATTTACGTGGATAAAAAAAAATAATAATTGTCATCTTTTTTCAGAGGTACGATATGCAACACATCTTGGTGAAAATAATAAATGTCAACGTACAACATATGATTCAAATATATATACATACAACTCATTTTGGAAAGCATATATTGAAGGTATTGCCGAAAAAATATCTATATATAAACGATATTCATTTACACAATTGAAAGAAATGGCTAAGGAATATGCGCCGAACTACCCGAAAGAGCTCCCCCCCAGTAAAATCCCGCAAGAGGATACTGCTGAAAATAAGTTGAAACTAATGCGTTCCATGGCACATTATATTATACATTATGGGTTAGGTGGTATAGATCTCCGGGGGGCCGGGGGAAAAGCGATCGGGAATAAGAAGGGGTCTTATCGGTGGAGTACTGATAAAAACAACTATGGCTTAGACATATTTAATGCAGTCGGTGGTACAGAAACAGATAGTAGTAGACAGGCTTGGAATACAACTGATAATAAAAATGGTCTTAAAATAACGAGAACACCCGCTCAACTTGCAAGCCTTTATATTAACGCAGTAAATGCCGCCCTTGAAAATCTTGAAGTCGGACCATCCGAGGCAGCAGATGCCGCAATAAATGCCTATATTAAAGCTCTAGTGATAATAATTAAAGTGAAGTGGAGGGGATGGACGCGAGGGGGACTCCGGAAGACAGGGACATGTTCAACTCCATGTAAGTATTCTTTAAGAGATCCGCGAGCAAAGAAAGCGGCGGTGGAGCTTCTCGGGGGTCCGGCGTCACGGCGAGTAAAGGGAGAGCCCCCGCATTGTGAGTGGACGGAAGGGGGTAAAAAATATTGGGAATATTGTCCTCCTACGGATATAAATGGTCCAATGCCTTGTATAGAAGGTGATAGTGAAACATGGTCGGGTCCCAAATATTGTCCAAATAAACCATCTATAAATATACTAACTAAGGCACCACCCATCTCAACCGGAAACATTGTAAGTGCCAATATACAATGTGGAACAGGGACGGCTTCAAAAATACAACCAAATATTTCCATGGGATCATGTGATAGCACAAATACGTCTACTGAAAAGAATTTTGAATTAAAGAATTGTTATAGAGACTGCCAACCATTAAAAAAAGCGGACTCAAATGATAATGATACAATTATTAAGAATTGTGACAGTCATAAACATGGAGAAGCCTGTAAAATATTATGTAATAATAATAAGAAAATAAATAATAAGAGTGAAGAAATATTTTATTGTAATAATGGGCATTGGAGATATGGTAGTATGAGAGGAATAAAATCGGGGGAGAAACATACGTGTGCCTTTAAGACATGTAAGAATGGAGCATATTTTGATAATATACAAGATATAAAAGCTATAGATCCTAATGATGCGATTCAAGTAACTAAAACTAAGAATGGGACAACTACAGAAGTAGATCTCGAAAATAACCAAAAAGTAACATTTAAATCATATAAAGAGGATGGTTATACGAAATGGCCTATTATTCGTGGTAAAATAATGCCTGTCAAGGATAAAGGTAAGTATAACTATGGTCCCCAAGGTTCAGCATTAAATTTTACATGTGCGGAGGGATATCAGTTAAAAGAAACAGATAAACAAGGGAAACATACCAGTTATTTAATAAATAGTGATGGAGGACCATATGATGAAATCTATAGAAAAGGGAACGTTTATTGTGATGGAAATATAGATTCAGGTGTGAATACGGGGTTAACATCAGGTAATTGCACACCTGCTAAATGTAGAAATATTAAGAAGAGAGAAAATATGGAGATTTCCCCAAAGGAAGATGATTTTGTCGTATGTGGAAAACCCAAACAAAGTGAATTTACATATGGGGAGAAAAAGATGTTTCATAACACGCCTACTATTCACAAGTATGGTGATAATTATGCACAAACATTTGATAATTCTTCAAATAGTAAAAAACATTATTATTATTATTACTATCCAAGAATGGGTGGTTTAAAGCAAAATACAGAAGAAGACAATGGGGGGAAATATTTACCTCTGAATGGTAGAAAAGCTGGAGAAGCTGGATACGATTTTGAGTTTAGACTTCGTCCAAAATCAGAATACCATACTAGTTGGTACGGAAAAGATACATCGGGAAATGTATTAAAACCCGATGATAAGAGTGAAGGACATTTAGAATATAGAATCAAAGGAGATCCCGTCACAAGAGTAAAGTCAATTATTTTTGATCCCGATGATGCGGATGCTAACGCTGATGGCGAGGTGACTGAATACCGCATTAAAAAATCAGGGTGGAGACCGGTTAGTTGGTCAAGTGGACAGAGCAAACATTCCAAAAAAGATGTAATGAAAACATTCTGTAATATATTAGGATATGGAAACGCCAATGTAACGAAATCAACATATCCAGAGGAAGAAAAAAACAAAAACAAAAAAAAAACTATTAAAAATAAATATAGTTGGGGAGATAAAAAAATAGGTCCGGGACCTACTTTAAATTTAAATGTTTGGTTAAAATCCGGTGATAATAAAGGTAAGGAGGGGGAACCAGACATAAGATCAACATTGGGGGGAGGACCATTGGACACCCCATTTGCTGGTGAACTCCCACCCCATTATAAAGATAATTCCATATGGTTAAAATGTGAAGGTAATTCAAATAAAACGATAAAAAAAGAAAAATATTGTGAATATCCTAGTACCCTGTTAAAGACCGGTGATAATGAATATCAATGTGTTACATTAAAAGATAAATGTAAAATCAAAGGTAGTACCAAATATACGGGAAAGGTAAATATGGATATGTGTAATGATAATGGATATATATGGTATCCAGAACCGAAAGCAGGTTTAAATTCAGAATTTAAGGCGGACGGACCATTTGTATGGAAAAAGGGTAACAATAATGAAGCTTGTACGACTGTTTGTGGGGCAGACCCAAAAACATTATGTTTTGATGGAGATTGGGGTATTAATTCAAAAGAGGATTTACTACAAACAGGAACATTATTAAGTGCTGCACAAAAAGAAAAAATAAAAGATCGGGACGGATCTTATAAATCTATATATTCTCCAAGTATAGTTGGAACGGATGTGTTCTGGAAAGCCGCAAATGTGAATGGAAAAATTATACCCAATAAATGCTCATTAAAAGAACAAGGAGTACAAAGATTATGTAAATGTGTAAAACCAACTCCGGCCCATTGTAGTACAAAAGGATATTTAAAACATAAAAGTGAATGTAAGAATTGTGAATGTAAACCTGGATATAATAAATTATGGGTTCCATTTTCTATCACAGGAACTATCTCGGTAGAAATTAAAACACAAAAATGGAAGTTAATTAGTGCAAATGATAATTTAAAATCAGCCGGAGATACAACAGATGGTTTAACAATATATAATGAAGGAAGGGCAAGTTATAGATTACCTTGGACGAATAAAGGGGATATTTCAGTTCCTGTAGGGGAAAAAACTACAAAAATACTATCAGAAACCAAGAAATGGTTTGAGGTATATTGGAATATATCTTTGAGGAGATGGGAAGTATCTATTAATACAAAGGGGGATAGTGAAACAACAAAGGAAGCAATAAATGTAGTTTTATTTACGAATACAGATCTTACAACAAGGGCTAATCAACATTTACCCCCGAAAGATGGATGGACAAAAACAAAGATAAATGGAAAGGATAATACAACTATGAATTTTAACTATGGTAAGTCAGATATAACATGTAATTTAGGTTTATTTGAAATGAGATGTGTTCCAACGGTATGTTTGCGTCCTGAAATGAAAGCGTATACGGTTGATTTTAAAAACAGTATTCCAAAAACATTTAATATTAATACAATACCTTTATTAAGTAGAAAATTTAATAAAAAAAATATATGTAATCCTGGTTACAAATTTACAGATATCAAATCGGTGACAAACAGAATTACAGCATGTACGAAGAGTTTTGAACCTATAAAAATAAATGAGAATATATGTATGCAAGTTAAATGCCCTAAATTAAACGCTGATACATATATTACAAATGATCCATGTGCAAAAAGCGATACAAATCATGGTACACAATGTAAAGTGAGTTGTAAAGATAAGGTACTTGATTATAAATGGGATACTTCTAATAAAGCATGTATGCTTGGAGGGAAACTCATAAAAAGAATTAATAATAGTTTAGCAACTCCTACAAAATGTAAGAAAACAACGATAAAAAAATATTGGGCAGATAATTCGGGCAAATATAAAGATTTTACTTGTGGGGGTATAAGTGAAGGCACGTCTAATCTAAAATCAGGTGATAAAGAAATAGGTATCAGTGGAAATTCATGTAGTGAAAAAACGTGTATTCGTAAAGGTGATACAGGTGGACATATTATAAAGGATACAATTCCATTTACACCATCCGGAATAATAAAGAAAATTCAAGGAGTACCAGTGTCATGGGCCTTAAAAACAGTTCCAGTAAAACCTACAAACGCTAATTGTAATGGGGGATCGCGGAAATGGTATGATAACAAATGCTTTCAAGCATCTGCGAAAATAGAAAAAAACAATTGTAACGGGAAAGATAATAAAGGGCAGGATTTAATATGGAATTCAAAGATGGACGCACATGATATTAATTTAAGTAATATTAAAAAGGCGGATTGCAATGGGGACGGTAAAACATGGACAGACAGCAAATGTATTGCGAAATCATATTGTTATACAAAAATAGATACCTTTCCCCAAACACCGAATAAGGAAAATTGTAAAGGTGATACTATGTTTTGGCAGAAAACGGGAAACGCAGAATATAAATGTTTCCCAAGTGTTAGTTATCGTTTCAGTCCAAGTATATCTACTGAAATAAATGAAAAAAGACCAATAAAAGCACGCATTGGTCAAACATTATCTCCTTGGTTTTCACAAAAAGAACAAGGGAAAGAATATAATTGTGATTTATCAAGTAACGATGACAAACTTACTTGTAAAGGGCGTACTATGATAAAAGAGGATGATGCCCCCGAATGTTATAATGTTTCAACAAATGGTGAAGATTATCGTGGAAAACAAAATACAGTATATCATATAGATGGAAAACCCCCAACACCTTGTTTAAATTGGTCAACACATAACGATGCTAAATATAATTCAATTGATGGTAATTATTGTAGGAATCCTGGTGGATTAAAAAATAATAAAATAAAAGAACCATGGTGTATCACAGCTTCTGATGAAAAAATACTAACAACCGCTGTATGTAATATAAATAAATGTACATATAAACCTGTACAAAAGAAAGGTATTATTGAAATGAAATATAATGTCGGACCTGATACAACTTGGAAATCCGTATGTTCGAATCAGATTAGTGCTGAGAAAAGGAATAATTTAGCACAAGCAATATGTATGGATATAGGATATAGTGGTGCTAAAGAACTTCCTGAAAAAAATAGTGGGAAACGATGGAGGGGTATAACTGATGCAGAAAGATATTATCAGTTAAAAGAATTATTTATGATTGAAGGTTCTGAAGAGTTTTGGCCTGGATACACAAAAAACATATATATTCCCGAGGATGCCAAGTGGGGTATTAGAATACGTTTGAGTCCAACCGCAACGGGTGGTGGGGCGGCGGCGGAGTTTAAGGGCAATACTAATTTGGTATTTAAAAGTGATATTGAAATAAAATTATACGGTATTGCTAAAGAAAATGCTACTAGTAAGTCATTAATTGCTTATACAGAAGATCTACAGGAATATAATTATTGGAAGAATGTAAGATATAAACAAGGTTCTAAAAAAAATGGGAACGATGTTAGTGGTAAATTAATATATGAAAATTTAGTATGGAAAAAAGATAAAAGTATATGGAATAAATTATCACAAACAATTAATAGTGATATCCTTTCAGGTGTAGGTACAAAAATGTGTAAAAATCTTGGTTTTAAGGGTGGATCAACATCAATAGAAGCAGTAAACGAAACATATGGAGGAACACCTATCATAATCCCTCCCATGACAGGCAACCAAAATGATCCAACTAAGATAATTATACGGACAAATCCTGAAATACGTATGGCAAATGGGTATACATGGGATAGTAATGGAAACAAATGTATGCGTAAAGAAGAAATTAAGAAGATAGATGGAGTGAATGCCACAGATAAAAACTGTAAACAAATGAATTATACATGGGATAGTAATGGAAACAAATGTAAACTTGGAAACAAAATAATAACCAAGATAAATGAAAAGAATGCCACAGATAAAAACTGTAAACAAATGAATTATACATGGGATAATAGTGGTAAAACATGTTTCCTTAATGAACAAATTACAAAGATAAATAAAAAGAATGCTTCCGCGAATAATTGTAAAACCACCAAGCATTATAAATTATCGTGTGATAACAAAAATGTAGCATTAAATTATTTTAATAAAAATGGAGGACCCGAATGTCCTACTTCCTCAAACAACACATCGATTAATAGATGTGATTTTAGTCTTAAGGATAAAAATGCATGTACTACGTTGAATAATGGTATGTTTGTTGAATGTAACGGAATAGATACTTTATATGATGCTACAAATGAAAGTACAATATGTAGCGGGGGAGATAAAGGACAATGTTTCTTTAATTGTAAAGATAAATATAAAACAATGATAAATGGTAAGGAAGTTCAAAATAGAAAATATGTAACATGTGTAAATGACGCATTCGAAAATGGATATTGTGAAGGGGAACAATGTAATATGCCTAGGAATAGTATAAAGAATGGAATATTTGATGGTGCATGTCAGAGAAATATAAAAGGGAATGTACCACATAAGACAGAATGCTCTCTAAGTTGTGATAACAAATCTTATTTATCAAATCAAAATAATTTATTTAGATGTAATCATGGTGTTTTATCAAATAATAATAATACTCGATGTCTTCCCCAAGTTTGTAAAGACCCCACCAGCATTTCAAAAGAATATACACCCATTGATAAGAAATCAAAAGATTATCAATTAAATAAGGTTAAAGGGTTTAAGATACCTATAAAATGTGCTGAGAATTATAAAGGTTCGGCCGTAGCTACACCTTGTGAAAATCATGACGAACCATGGACGGTTAGCGGATGTTCCAAAATTGAATGTAATTCAAGGAGAAAGACGGATGATATCATTTCTAAAATGAATGAAGACATAAAAAATCAAGAAAATGAAAATAATCAACAAATGAAGGTCATATTATTTAAGTTGGGACTAAATGATCATAAACTTAATGAACAAATGACTAAGAAAAATAACGCTATCAAATCAATTGTTTCAAAACATAACTGTAGGAGAAATGAAAGTTCATTTAATAAAAATAAAGGGGATCATCTATATCCGTGGAATAGTGATTTACCAGAAAATTTCGATATTGATCTTCTTAAGGTAGAATGTGATATGAATACATATAAAGGTTTTAAGGGGGACCCTCTCTCCATCAAGCGAAAAAAATTGAGACAAAAAGTGATTGACGAAGGTAAGGTGTTATCTTTATTCAAGGACGTCAAGAAACATGAAAGTGATATGAATGAACTCATTAAAATAACTATGAAAACGACAAAGAATATAAAACTTAAACAGAAATATAATGAATTAACAAAAACATTAAGTTCTAAAAAAGAAGATATGTATACTCAATCCGATGGATATACCATTTATAATGAAACGGACCTTCATATAAGTAATCTCAAGGTAAATGTCCGCTGCGCGAAATACTATCGAGGTTCCGTTAAAGTTGAAACATGTAAACGTGGTCAAACTCCCTATACATTAACTGGGTGTTCTCCGGATCCAAAACATCCCCATAATTGTATTGATAAATGTAAAAAAGAAGATATTGATAATGGTACATGTAAATCTTCAATGATTGATAAAAAACATGGTGACACAGTCGGAGATTGTAAGGGTATCCTTGTTCAAGGGAAAACTTGTACTCCAACATGTAAACCAGGTTATTTCCTTGAAATGAACACAAAGTGTGGTATGAAAGATAATAAAGGGTTTATAATACCGGCTACATGTAAATTATTTGTAAAAAATGATAAAACACCCGATAAACCCCGTATCCGTCCATCAACCGATTTTACAAATAAAGAATATCAGGATAAACGGACGACAATTATGAAAAAATATAATAATGACGCATACCAAAAGAGCAATCAATCATAAAAATATTATTATATATTATATATCATATAATGGAATGTTATTTTGAGGTATGCATATTAGTAGTTATTTTTATATGTATAATATACATGCGTAGGAAAACAGTTGAAGGAAATATTAATCGTTCTGATAAGTTAGGGTTAGTAACATTTTCAAATAAATCGCAAAAAATGATTAATTCAATCACTTTAAAACAAAAAGAATTAAATGTTCTCTTGAAAATGAAAACAACCGATGAAGTTAAGGAACAAAGGAGTAATTTATTTGATGAAATAAATGAAATGATTGATGATTGGATTGATGAAAATGATGATACATTCAAAGATTCGGTGATTGAAAAACAACGGAAATTGATGATTACGATATTTACAAATATTAAAAAAAAAAATAACGAATTAAGTATTATTTATCAAAATAAGGATTTAACAAATGAAACATTGAAGGAAGAGAAAGAGGAGGAGGAAGAGGAGGAGGAAGAGGAGGAGGAAGAGGAGGAGGAAGAGGAAGAGGAAGAAACAAAGCGGAAAAAGAAGAAACAAAGGGTGAAAGAAAAAGAAGAGGAGCTTATTGAACAGGGTGACAGTACAATTAGTAGTTATGACGAAATATCTATTACCGAATATGAAACAACAACAAAAGGTTATGAAAACATGTATATGTTTAGTGGAACATTTGTAGTATTGGTGTTTGTATTTATGATAATAATGATAATGTATACAACCGAAGGACAAAGGTTTTACAGAGAATATATAAAAAAATATATAGATATTATATTTACTAAGAAAGAGTATAATTATAATGTGTAACTATCATTAAAAAGGAGAACCACCTATACCACCTCCAAATGTTCCAAACCCATCATTTAAAGGTGGGGACATTCCACCGATATCTTTATTTAAAGGTGACTGTTGTTGCATTTCTTGTTGTTGATGTTGTTGCATTTGTTGATGTTGTTGTACTTCTTGAAGTTGTCTATATTGTTCTTCTAATATTTGTTGCTTATTAACTGAATGGTCAATTCTTGCTTTTTCTCTTTCTTTTTCTACATCTTTCTTTCTTGGTACATTTTGCTGAGCGAGTGAAACTTGAAAGAATACCATTAAATTTTTAAGAATCACATAAACAAGTGGGAATAATAATAATATCCATGCTAATTCTTGTTTATCATGTTGACATAAACCATATAATAATACGCCTAAGAGTATTACCAGTTTAACTTCATGCCAAGAGTATATATTATATAAATTATCCATTCTCGCATTATTAAATTTCTTCAGGGCATTTCTTGTCATATAAAGCGTAATACCCGAAATAATGACATATAATACAAAAATCATCATAGGCGAGCAATTATTCATTGAAAAAAGGTTTGATATATCCACACTTTCCATTTATATTATAAACTATATTTTATTTTGAAATATAATTATTTAAATGATAAAGGATATAAAATAAATAAATAATGGGTATCCCAGCATATTTCCGTAATATTATTCGTGATTGTCCTTCGATTCTAACACCGATCAATCATAATATAAAGATAGATTACCTTTTATTAGACCTTAATTGTGCTATACATCCATGTTGTAGAGGCGAGACAGATGAATCGGTAATGATGAAAAAAGTTATAGATAAGATTAAAGAGTGTATAGATATTACAAATGTTCGAAAAAATATATATATCGCGATTGACGGTCCAGCTCCACGGACTAAAATGGAACAACAAAGACAAAGAAGGTTACGTTCTTCCCAAGAGACAAAAATATGGGATACGAACTCAATTACACCCGGAACAAACTTTATGAATACATTATCAAAATACTTAGATAAAGAATTAAAGAAAATAAATGTACCTTATATATTATCAGATTCGAATGATCCTGGGGAAGGGGAACATAAAATAATGAAATATATAGATACTTTATCACTAAATGATACCATGTGTGTGTATGGATTAGATGCTGATTTATTGATGCTATCTATGATTAGAGAACAATCAATTTTTTTATTACGTGAAAGAACCGAATATAATATAGAGGATATGGAAGATGATTATGTATATTGTAATATCACATTATTAAAAAAACATCTAATAGAAACAATTAAAACATCTAATATCAAGTTATCCGATAAAAGTATTCTTTATGATTATTTAGTCATGTGTTTCTTTATAGGTAATGATTTCATATTATCATCGCCATCGATTAATATAAGGTATCATGGAATACAAACATTATTATTTATTTATAATGAATTACAGAAGGAGTATCATGGGATGTTTTATTTATTAGATGAAAATAAAGATATACATTTTGAAAACTTTAAAAAGTTCTTACAAACGTTATCTGAAAGCGAAGAAACAAATATTAGAAACATAATGAACATTCGTGAAAAACAAGAAAGAGGTATTATGAACCGATATAGACATATTTATAAAGAGTATAAAGACCCTACTTCTAATTCAAACCATGAAAAATATGAAGACATGAAATGTCATTTACCCATATTAGAACGAAATACAGAAAAAGAGGTATTTGCGGGTAATTATCAAAAAAAATATTATTTGTATAATTTATATAATACATTTGACGAGTCTCCTGAATATAAATATGTGGTAGAAGAAGATAGTAAGACAATATCACATGATTATATAAAATCTATTTATTGGACAATTAAATATTATTTTAAGGAATGTGTTTCTTGGAGATGGTATTATCCTCACCATATACCACCATTACTCACAGATGTATATAAAGTATGCACTACATTCAAATCATTTGACCATTTATTTACCGAAAAAGATAAACCATATAGTCCATTAGAACAATTATCCATTGTATTACCGAAATCAAGTCATAATTTATTACCGACAAAAGATAATTTATATGGGGACTACTATTATCCAGTAGAAACACCCTTACACGGTTTCTTAAAGAGATATTTATGGGAATGTCATCCATTACTCATCCACAAAAATATTTAAAAATTTGAAATATAGTTTATGTAGAATAGACACAAACAAAACATGAATAGTTTAGAAACTATTTAAAAAAATAATAGTATATGTAGAATAGACACATAGTATATATTACATGTCTGTTTAGCTCAGTTGGTAGAGCGCAAGACTTTTAATCTTGTGGTCATGGGTTCAAGTCCCATAGCGGACATTTGCTGCTATAGCTCAGTTGGTTAGAGCGCGGGTCTTATGAGCCCGAGGTCGTGGGTTCAAGTCCCACTAGCAGCAAACGAGTAGTTAGCCGTAAGCAACTCGGGGGGGAAAAGTATCCTTTCGTTATAGTTTGACCCTAGATTGTCACTAGATGACTGTTACTTCTTATTAATTTCACAGTTATCGTTATGACAATCTTCAAGCATGGATTCCCGAGTCTGGTCAAAGGGGTTAGACTTAAGATCTAATGCGTAACGCTTCGGGGGATCGAAGCCCCCTCCATGCAATCTTTGTTCTGGTAACATTCAATGGTAGAATCCTGGGCTTATAGCTTGGGAGTTCTCGGTTCGAGTCCGGGTCAGAACACCCTCCAGTTAAAGTGAATTAAACCTTACTATTAATTGGATACAGTCCGTGTGGCGCAATTGGATAGCGCGTGAGACTTCTAATCTCAAGGTTGCGGGTTCGAGTCCCGTCACGGATAATTATATTTTTTTAACTTCGTACGTATTCCCGAGCGGTCAAAGGGGTTAGACTCAAGATCTAATGCATTATGCTTCGTGGGTTCGAATCCCACTACGTACAATACTATATTCCCTTAATATTTTTTTTATGTTGTTTTATTCACCCGTATTAAGCAAATGATTTAGAGGTTGTTCATTACATAATTATATGAATAATTATCCAGTTTCACAAATAAAAGATAAAATAAAAGATACATGTATAAATATATATGGTTGGTCAGGATCCTTATCTGTGATTACTGCGTATGGATTAACTACCTTTGAAAACGATAATGTAATATGTATTGATATACTAAATCTTTATGGGAGTGTATCCATCGGATATATTTGTTTCCGTAAACAAGTATGGCAAGCGACTATCTTAGAATTTGCCTGGTTTTGTATAGGATTATATTCCCTTATTGAACATATTTTAGAAGCGCATCCAGAAGGAAGTTTATCGGGATAGGACCCATATCTAATATTAGTTTATGAATTTGTTGGAGTGTGTATCCTTTGTCTATTAATTTATTTTGTAAATATATCATTGTATGTCCTCCTATTTTATAAGTAATTGCTTGACCTGGAATACATATATATCGTAATAATGTGCTATGTATAAATGAATCTGTATTGTCTATATATTTTTTCGAAATATCAAAACATGTCTTATAATCCCATCCAAAGAAATGAATCCCTGTATCTAATACTAAACGTAAGGAACGATTTATATCATAATTTAATTTATAATAATATTCCATATTATCTTTATAAGGGTATACATTTTCACAATAAAATGCCCATCCTTCGGTATAGGCAGTTGATTGCGATATTTGTAGATATTCGGGTAAATGTGTATTCCCTTTATTATATTGTAATTGATAATGATGACCGGGATTTCCTTCGTGGAGACTAAGCACTAATAATTCGTGTTTTTTTACATTTTCCGGTTTTGATGTATTCATATAAAATGTTGATGTCATATGAGAATAATATGCATACATATGTTCATTTTGTTGGGGAACCTTTTTAATTTTATAATCGTGATATGGTTGGGGGAAATACGTTTGTGTTGCTTTTTTTATTTTTGACTGTATTTTCTTTAAATCGGGAATAATATCTGTTTCATGTTGATAGGTTGTTTCATTAATACTTATTTTTTGACTAAGTCGTTTCTTTTCTTTCGATAATTTATCGAGTTCAGATAAACCAAAATCATGAACCATTTGAGGAGTTAACACATCAAAGGTCATATTCTGTAAAATAGTTTGATACGCGCGTGTTCCACCTTTATAACTACATAAACCGAATGTATCTTTTGTTTCGTATTCTATTAATAAGAATGATAATAATTTCATTAGATTTTTTTCAAGGTAGGTTTCAATATCTTCATTTAATGTGTTCGTATATTTACTTTTTTTTTGATGGAAAAAACTTTTCGTTTGTATGATATTTTTGAGTTGGTCAATCATGGCATCAACAACTTTTGAATATAATACTACTTTATGTTTCATACCTTGTTTCATTTTTTGAATAATTTCATGTGTGATAGACGTAAGAGAACGTAATCTTTTACGGAAACAGGAATAATCATATTTATTATTAAATTGATATGTTCCTTGTCCGGTTGATTCCGTTACATAATTAATTAATATGTTATTATGTAGGTCTATGGGTATATACATATATATTTCATAACCTTTTTCCATATGTAAGTTATGTTCAATATTGGATAATAATATGTTATCATATAGTGTATGATGTTGTTGTTTGTTTATGACTGTTTTATATTTTTTATTTAATTGGTATATGTTTTCATAAAATGGTTCTGAATATACATTCGGTTGAATATGTTGTTTATATTCCCATTCTTTTTTTTGTAATATATCATTTACGGTTGGGTCGATTAAAAAAAATTCATAAAGGTAATGGTCGCATAACTCCATCGTATATATATAATGTGAAACATATTTATATTTCATCAAAATTAATTACATCACTATTTAATACATCTACATGACTTGCTTTCCCTTCCGGTTGTTTACCATGTAATTCTTGTTTCATATCTCCTTCATATTCATCATCTGATATAGTATCTCCAAAATCAATACCCAAATCTTCTGTTTCATTAAACTCGTTCTCTTCTTGAAACTTAATAGCATCCGGAAATAATCCGTTTGATTGTAATTTTCTTGCTTGCGATTCATCATATGAATCAATAATATCACATACATTATCTTGGAAGTCCCTTAATGATACAAGGACAATATCATGTGCTTTTACAAACCGGCGTTTCCGCATCCCCCCACAAAGGATTGCGGAACGTTCAATTCCATCAAAACATAGGACATCAAAACGACAATTACCTTTACAGTTTTTGATTTGTGCATATTCTTGGTTTTCTTTTTCATCTTTATAGCGAATCGCTTTGGATCCATTATTATGGTTCTTACCGCGTTTATGTTTTTTCCCACCTTTCTTATTGACCATTGTATATTTACGATGGGTCTTATAAAATGTTTCAAATTTGATAATACTTAGTAATAATTCTTAGTAAATTAAATAATGTATTTGTTAATTACGGAATCTCCTGCGAAAGCTAAAAAAATTCAAGGATTCTTATCAAATCAATACACGGTCAAATCATCATGTGGTCATATTGTGGATTTAGAAAAAAAGAAATTATCCATTGATGTTGATAATGATTTTAAACCAACCTATAAAGTAACAAGTGATAAACGAGATGTTGTGAAACAATTGAAAAATTATTCAAAGGGGAAAAAGGTTATCCTTGCTGCTGATGATGATCGTGAGGGAGAAGCAATTGCCTGGCATTGTGCTAATGTATTAAAAGTAAATATAGAGGAAAAGAATCGTATTGTCTTTCGTGAAATATCCAAAAAAGCTATTTTACAAGCATTACAAGAACCTAAAAAAATTGATATATGTGCTGTAAATGCTCAACAAGCACGGAGAATTATTGATAGATTAATTGGATTTAAATTATCACCTTGTTTATGGAAGCATATTAAATGTCAAGAAACGGGATTATCTGCGGGTCGAGTACAAAGTGCCTTATTAAATTTAATAGATGTAAGAGAACAATATATTGAAGACTATGAACCTGATATATCTCTTGATATTAAAGGACAGTTTATTGATTTGAAAGATGCTGATTTCGTCTTTACAAAAGAATATAATATTGATACTACATTTATAACTACTTTATTTACATTATTTTCAAAGGAACGGATATTTACTGTAACTGAGTCATCTGTATCTAAGGATAAAGTTCATCCACCAAAACCATTTATAACATCTTCCTTACAACAAAGTGCATTAAATGAATTAGGTATGTCTGTATCAAAAACAATGATGCTTGCTCAAAAATTATATGAAGGAGGACATATTACATATATGAGGACCGATTCTACGTTTATATCTGAAGAATTTCAAGACAAGATGAAGACCCATATTGATAATGAATATTCCCAAGGATATTACCGTGTCCCCAGTTTAAAAAAAGTAAAAGGAGCACAAGAAGCACATGAAGCCATTCGTCCAATGGAACTTCGGGGACTACCGGAACTTGAACAAGATGAAACACGATTATATAATTTAATTATGAAACGAACGATTACATCACATATGAAACCGGCTGAATATGATATTTACAAAATTAAATTATGTAATTCACTTATTGAGGACACAGGTTATTTTACAACTAAATATAGACAATTACAATATCCAGGATTTATGAAATACACAAAAAAAGATCACGTAATCGAAGATAAACCAAATTTTAAGGAAACATATAAACTACTTACAAGTTATAGTTCTGAAAAAGAAGAAGTAAAACCAGCCTATTATAATGAATCTATGATTGTCAATTTACTTGAAGAAACCGGTATTGGACGTCCTTCAACGTATGCAAGTATTATGAGTACTTTAGGAAATCGTAAATATACAACACGCGAAAATATAACCGCCGATGATAGAGAAGAAATACGTATAGATCTTCATGAAGATGATACAATTGAAAACACAACAAATCGGGTGCCTGGAAAGGTTATGAAAAACCGAATTATGATTACACCCTTGGGTAAAAAGGTGTTAGTTTATTTACGCGAACATTTCCATACAATCTTAGATAAAAACTTTACAAGTGGCGTTGAAAAAGATCTTGATTTAATTTCCGAAGGAACCTTAGATTGGATCGAAGTTATTCGCAAAGTATATACTTGTTTTATTGATATTGTTGACAAACAAATGAATATTAAATTAACAAGTTGTTTACAAATATTAGGAGAAAAACAAGGAAAAGTTATTTCACTTGGTAATGGAAGATATGGGCCATATCTTCAAATAGAATTAAAAGATAAACCTAAAAAAGTAAACAAGAGCATACAGAAATATTTGGAATTAATTGAGAAAGATGAAACAAACCTTACATTTGAAGATGCGTTACAATTCTTAAAATATCCAAAGAATATAAACAAAGATATATCGATTCATATAGGACCCCATGGTTATTATATGAAATCAAATGGAAAAAATTATTCTATTAAACAAGATGGAGGTTATACCGAAGCGTATTGCTTACAACAATTACGGTAAGTTAAAAATAAAATAATTTAAACATATATAAATAGTATAGTTTACATATGATGAATCCATTTCAAGGAACAACACCCCCCGAATCAGAAGTGCAATATTTCAAAGAAAAAGTTCAAAGATTCCTTCATGTTGATAATCAAATATCAGAACTTGAGAAGAATCTTCGTGAGTTGAAAAAAGTACGTAATAAAGAATTAGAACCCGAAATTACTCAATTTATGACAAAATATAATGTAATAGATTTAAATACTGAAAATGGTAAATTACGATGTCAAGAAAAGAAAACGAAACAAGGGATTAATAAACATAATATACGTCAAAATTTAACGAAATATTTTTCAGAACAAGATAAATTAGATGAAGCCATTTCAACTATTTGGGACCAGAGAGATATAAAAACAACCTATAAATTAAAAAAGATGAAAGTAACGGGTAACGCTTTTTAGATGTATTATATTTTTTTAGATTTTATATATTATAAAATGCCCCGAAGAGTTAAAGGTCTTCAAACAAATCAAACCGTCGTGAAACTATCGAACATTTTAGGGTCTAATTTTGTTTCATATATATGTTTTCCAATATCATAGGTTTCATTAAGTAATTTTTTGAAACCTATCTCTTTATCATCCATATTAATAGATACATCAGAATATAAATCATACAGGTTTTTTCTTTGATAATAGAACTCTTTCATAGTTAAATTATTGGGATTCACAATTCCACGTGATTGAAAACATGTTTCATCAACTTTTTCTTTGAATGTATTATATGAAATATCTAAATGTATAATTTTACATTGTAAATTTGTTTGAAAATGTTTCATAGATTCATTTGAATAAACAAGGCTCCCTCCTGTGGAAATAACCGTATTATAACAATCAACGGTTGTTGCAACATTTTCTTCTTTATATAAAAAATTATGGGGAGAGGTATGTTCTAAAATTTTAGGTAACGATCCTCTATATTTATATTCAATCATTGTATCTGTTTCAAGGAAACCTAAATGGCATTGATTGGATAACTTTTTCCCCAAGGATGTTTTCCCTGAGAAAGGTAATCCAATAAGACAGATATTACGGTACATTATGTTATGTTATGTTATGTTATGTTATGTTATGTTATGTTATATTGAATACATACTGTAGTTTTAAATAAAAATAATATACTACTATATATGGAAAAATATATTCAGAGAAAAATATCCAAACATGTTGATAATGAATATTATCACAAATTTTATGATAAGAAAGGAAATGAATTACTAGATAAGAAATATATTGATGAAATTATAGAAGGAATTTATATTCCACCCGCATATAATCATGTAAAAATATCCCTTCATAAAAATGCGAAGGTAAGGGCCATTGGATATGATTTAAAATGTCGCCCTCAATATATTTATAATAAATCATATATTGATAAACAAAGTGATAAGAAATTCAATCATATGAAAACAATTGGAAATAAATTTTCAAAAATAAATAAACAAATCAATCGAGATTTGAATTCCAATATTGATTCAAAAGATAAACAAATTGCTTTAATTTTAAAGTTAATTATGGAATGTCATTTTAGAGTCGGAAATGATAAATATTTAAAAGATAATAAATCATACGGGACAACTACATTAAAAAAGAAACATTTGTCCTTTAATAATAAATCAGTCACTATCGATTTTATTGGTAAAAAAAGTGTTAGAAATACATGTACAGTAAGAAATAAACGTCTTGTAAAAGAACTTACAACATTGCGGAAAAAAACTCAGAAGAATGATAGAGTATTTACATATAAAAAAGGAAGACAATACCATTCAATACGATCAAGTGATGTTAATAAATATCTTAAGCAGTTTGGAAAAGATATAACAACTAAAAATTTTAGAACATGGGGGGCAAACATTGAATTTATTATACAGATAATAAAAAATAGTAAAGAGTGTCAACCAGATACAAAGAAAAATATCGAAAATATTATCAAAACAAGTATAAAAGAAGTTGCGTTTAAATTACATAATACCCCCGGTGTTTGCCGTAGTAATTATTTAGATCCCGAATTAATCAAATATTTTAAATATGATTGCGAAGGATTTTTAAACACATTTTTAATTAAAAAGAAAAGTATAAGTAAAGCAACTATTAGCCGACGATATGTTTATTTCTTAGAAGAATTATAAAAAACCTTCTTATTATTTTTTAATTCTCCAACTTTATCACCAAGTTCTCCATCTTCAATTGCATAAATATATTGAGGAGATTCTTTTAGAATAATATAATATTCTTTTTTATAGTGTTTGATGACATCCACTACAATTGCGTCTTCATCGTCTTCCTCTTCCTCGCCATCTTCTTCTTCACCATCCTCTTCCTCGCCATCTTCTTCTTCACCATCCTCTTCCTCGCCATCTTCTTCTTCACCATCCTCTTCCTCTTCCTCTTCCTCTTCCTCACCTTCCTCTTCCTCTTCCTCTTCCTCTTCCTTACCTACGTCTTCTACTTCGTTATGTTCCATGCCTACGAGTGGTCTATCTGCGGAATCATCGTCACTCGGTTCAGGTTCCAACATATCAATCGTTTTATCATCTTCACTATGAATAGAACCACCTGGTGAAGCGGGCATTTCATGCTCTTCTTCCATATCATTTATTACAGATGTAATTGTATTTGTATTTGACATAGATACTTTATCTTCTAAAAATATGATTTTATCTTGTAGTTTTTTTAGTTCACAATCGCGTTTATGAATTTCTTTATCTTGGATACGTAGCATATCGTGTCTTTCTTTATTGGATTGTTCTTTATTTGCTTCATCTTGTATTTTATTAATCATAGATTCATAATCAATAAATTTCTTTTCATTGAGGATTAATAGTTTATCTTTTTCTTTTATCTCTTCCATTAATTTAATACTTAGTAATTCTTCATGTTTTAAAGATTTTTGTAACGTTTCATTCTTTTCTCTATGAAAAGATTCATTATCTTGGTATGCTTTTAATATGTTGTTTATTTCATTCATTATACTTTCTTTACACGTAAGGATTTCCATGATATATATAATAATTGTTAATTATATTTTTAAATATTATATATAATATATACCATGTATATTAAACAACATTGTTCGCCCAGTAGTGAAGGTGGTAATGGTTCATGTATACCTCGAAGACTATTAATGAAAATTGCAACTATTTTAAATAAACACGAACATTGTAATATAAAGAAAAATTGTTCTGTTCGAGTTTTACAAAAAAATATAAAAAAAGAAATTGAAAGAAAAACACAATGTAATAATGAATATTGTTGGGAATTTATGGACACGATTAAAGGGGTATTGCCATCAACTGAGTATGAGTTATTACAAGAAAGTTTTAAACCTTTAATGCCCGAAAAATGGAAACAAAACCCTAATACATGGTTAAATACAACAGATATAGATAATGTTCTTGAACAATATGAAGATGAGTATCCTTATTTTAAGTATTATGGAGCATCCCCAATTGATTTTGATTTAAAAACACCAACTAATCAATGTAAGGTGAATGACCTGTGTAATATTAATATTAAAGAATTATTAGAAGATAATGTAAAATGTATTGGACTGGTATTTAATGTAGATCCTCATACGAAAGGTGGTCAACATTGGTTTTCTATGTATGTTGATTTAGTTGGTATGAACCGTAAAAAACCAACTATTTATTATTTTGATTCAATATCAACCAGTATTACATCTGAAGAAATAAAAACCTTAATAGAAAAATTACAATCACAAGCAATCGATAATCAGTTTTCATTAGAATTAATTTATAATGATAAAAATCATCAAAAAGAAAATACAGAGTGCGGTGTATATTGTTTACACTTTTTAACAAATATGTTAAAGGGGGTAAAATTTAAACAATATTTAAGAAAACCATTGAGGGATAAGGATATGGAAAAATATAGGGATATATTCTTTATTAGAAATGAAAATAATAATGTTATATTATAATATAATTATGTTTGAAACGATTGATACAAATACAAAATTAATCATAGTTGTAATCATTATTATGATGGGTATAATCGCCTTCATGATGATACAAAATGATGAATTAGGGGAACAGATTAATGATGTAATGAGGGTTGCTGATAAACCTATCCCATCATGTCCAGATTTAGAATGTCCCGCGTGTCCTAAAGCACCCGAAGTTACTTGTCCTACATGTCCACAGCAAATACCATGTCCTCCAGCGAATACGTTTATGGATATCGGGACAGCTGTTACTACAAAATGTTTACAGAAATGTCGTAAAGGAGTTGATACAGAGAATGAAATAGATGATCAAAGATGTATAATTGAGTGTAATGATGAAGTAAATACGATGGCGAAAAAAGTAAATAAATACCTTCAAAAAATACATAGTGGAGAAGATATAGATGAAGAAGACGATTTTGAAGAAACGGAACCCAAGAAAAATAAAAAACGTCGTTTAACAAGAGAAGAAGAATATGAAGAAAGTCTTCCGGCATCTTCACGCAGAGAAAGGCAGAGACCACGTGAAAGAGAAAGACCTTGTCCTTCGTGTAAGGCGTGTAAGCGTTGTCCCCCATGTAAGAAGAATTTCCCTTGTCCTCCATGTAAGCGTTGTAAAGTTTGTAAAAAGTGTGGTCCTCCTCAAAAATGTAGGAAATTCCCAAGTGCGAATGAAATAATGGGAGGGGTCTTCCCAGGAAAAGATATGAAAGTTGCGGGTGGAAATTATTTCCCATTAACATCATTTAATGAAAGTTGTCCTATCCGTACAGAAGGAAGTATGTATGATACACCTGGTGGATTTAATAATTCAAGTATTATTTCTATAACAAATGATTATTTCAATGCGACTGTCCCTCAAGATAATGAAAAATTAAAACGTGTATCCTTTATGGGAAAGAAGGTTGCACAAGTTAAACGTGACCCTGATGATGAACTTAGGAAAAGACAAGTGGATCCTCTGAAATCACTTGAAAATAAATTAAACGAAACATCTGAACCAAAACCCAAAAAATTAACAAAAAAGAAAGAAACGAAAAAGAAAGAAACGAAAAAGAAAGAAACAAAAAAGAAAGAAACGAAAAAGAAAGAAACGAAAAAGAAAGAAACGAAAAAGAAAGAAGAAGAATTAGGTGGAGCAAGTGAGGGAGCAGGTGGAGAAGGTGGTGGAGCCGGTGAGGGAGCCGGTGGGGCAGGTGGAGCCGGTGGGGATACAGGTGGAACCGGTGGAACAGGTGGGGAGACAGGTGGAGCAGGTGGGGTCGGTGGGGAGACAGGTGGAGCAGGTGGAGCAGGTGGAGATGGTGGAGATGGTGGTATAATTGATAGAGATGTTTAAAATACGTTATTTTTTAATTTTATAAATATTCCTTAACATATAATAATAATGTCATTATATGAAAAATATAATTCACAGATAAATATTGACCATATGTATAATATAACTGGTAACATTTTAAAAGAACAATTCAATATAGTTATGGATGATTCAAAAGACACATTTATTAAAAATATGAAGGAAATATTTGAACAAAATAATGTGGATGAATTAACGGATATAAATAAAATAGTATTAGAATACCATATAGATTATTATACAAAAAAAACGGACATGAATAACCAAGATGTGAATACAAGTTTTAATGCATTACTTGAAGAACGAAATCAAAACAAGGTTATTACTCTTACGGGAAATAAAGGAGACAAAATATATACAGATACTACAGAACATCCAAAATTAGAGGAAACAAAGAAACAACCGATCATACCCAAAGTGGTAAAAAAAATAAATACGTATGAACAAATTGTAATTCAATCCAAAGAAAGAAATAATATGGTGTCGTCCAGATACAACTTTACATGTACTATGCAAGCATCAAATAAAATACATCACATAAGTCGTGTAATATTACCAATTGAAGATAATTATATTTTTTTGTCGCCTATTATATCGTTACGGATTCCGGAATTTGAACATAAACTACATCTGGAAAAGAAACAGATATTAACGAACGGAACCAGGAGATATGGAATATACGAACCGTTTGAAACGCAAGAAATAAAACAAAACGATGTCGAGCAAATATCAATTGATATAAGGGATTTTAATGACATACAATATAAGCGCAATGATACATTACGAATTAATATGATAGAAATTGTCGAAGATATCATTCAATTAACATGTTCTACAATTTATAAGGGTGATTTCCAAGAGAATGATTATATTTATATTATAAATAATGGTGATATAAAAGATATATATACATTTATTTCGGAACCACTGAAAATAAGGTCCATAAAAGAAAATATTATATATTGTAGATTGTGTCAAGTATGTGAAAACATTTTACTAAATGATATTGATATGAGTATATTAAATTTAAATAATCAATCAACTGTTTACTTTAATAAATAATTTTGTCGAATATATTCTTGATTGTCAAGTAAGGAGATACCTCTCGATATCATTTCATTTGTGGGTAAATATACTTTTTTATTGCGGAGAATAAGACATTTAATCATTTTTGTGGAGTAATTATTGTCCTTATATGTTGTATAATCATATAGCTTTATAACAGGAGATTTTATAACAGGTGAATAAAATTGTTGTTCATTTAAATTATATTTAATTATTCTTGCTACATTATTTTCATCTGTAAATATATCATTTATATTTGGGAATATTCTTTCTTTTATTTTCTTTTCATAAATATATTCGGGAACAGAATATATACTTATATAAATTGAGAATTTACTACCTAATATTTTATTCATGGGATGATTCGATGGTTCATATTTTGTATATATATTTCTATCAGGATCATAATCACATATACGCGACCCATTTTCACGTATATATCTTATATCAATATCTTTACCCACATTTTCAACACGATAATAGATAAATATATTTTTTATCTTTGAACTAGCAGATATAACAAAAATATTGGGTTCTATAAAGAATTTAAAATTTGCTTGAAATTGTTTAATATCAATCTTATTAATATCTGTGGATGTGATTCCTGGAAAGTGGGATTCTTCTGTTGAAACTTGTTTTGAAAAACGGAGACATTTTTGATTAAGTTCTGTGTTATCTTTTGTATGTTGTATACAATCAATTGCAGATTCTTTAATGATATCACTTACTTTTTGACTAATTTTGTGTTTCTTTTCCATGATATCAAATAATATTTGATCTGCGGAACGATCATTTGTTTCTTTTTTAACCGATATGATTTTTTGAATTAATTTATAGACTCCTTTATGTTCAGATAATAACACATTCTTAAGATTATCAGTTGTAGGTATATCTTTAACTTCATTCCATTGAGATTGTTTCATAAATTCAAAGACATCTTCAAGTGTATCTCCACCAGGTAAGAATGATAAGTATAAATATTGTTCTACAAACCGTTTATCTTCGGGTAAATCTACATGTGATCTCATACGAATTGCTCTGCCAAATACTTGATCCACGCGAATAAAATTCCAATAAGGTTCCATAATATGTGCTTGTCGTACACCTTTCAAAGAAATACCTTCCGCACCTGCGCTGGATATAATCATAATTTGAATATATTCACCATTTATATTTTCTTTATTGTTATATGCATCTTCATTCAATTTACGGATAACTTGTGATTCTTGACCGGTAATAAATGTATATCTTTTCTTTTTAGAATCGCTTTCAATTAGTTTTTTGATATCTTCTTTTTCATAATCATAACGTTCGTATCCGTGTGTCCTTAATATGTATTCAAATATATCAGAACCTGCATCACCTCGAAAGTCACTATAATACATGACTTTACCATTGGGTATATCATCTCTCCCTATAAATTTATCAATACGTTTCATAATTTCATAAAACTTTGGTGAAACTATCGATAATGTTTGTTCTTTTGAAAGGTGTCCTTTTGCTTTCATTTGATCATACACTTTGTATTTTTCTTGATCATCTTCATCTCTATTTCTAAATGTATCATCTTCATAAACAATATTACAATTTTGTCTGGTACGAATATGATATTCAAAGGTTGAATTATCATATAAATTCTTGCGCCTTAATTTTTGAAGAGTTTTAAGTTTTTCTTTTGAATATTCGTGTTCATACTTACTCCACTGAAATGAACTCATAAAACATGGAACAATATTAATATTATTAGAGATAAGGTAGTCATTATAAAATAATGACTCGTCGGGTTCAACTATTTGCGGCATATTTACAACTGATTTCTTATTAATGGGTGAGTAAGATGTTAAACCAATAAGCATTCTTCGTAAGAGGACTTGTTTTTTAGGAGGCATAATGAGTGAATCATCAAAGAAATAATTCATAAAGTTTGTATTATCTGTTAAATCTAAGATTGTATCATTTTCATAGATATCGAATAATTTCTGCTTACGATTAAATATCGTGTTTGTATCTTTATCAAATATGAAAGGTTTTCCAAGTTTAAGTTCATGTAATGAAACATTCTTAAGTTGTGATTGAGAGGGATATATATCTGTAACTTTTAAAGATGATGTCTTAAATCCATTATATATTTCTTCAAAGAAATCATCTAATGTATGATCATTATATTTAATTGTTTTTACAATATCATCTTCAAGGATCGATTCAAAATTAGATTTATTCTTTGTAAAAGATATAAAATATTTTCCTTTACGTTTCGAGACAAGTAATTGTTCAATGGATGATGTACTTGTATAATATATATCTCTTAATTCTTGTTGTAGATCTTCTTCTGATAAATCAGATGATTCTACTGTGAAATCATATATATGAAGGGCACCCCGTAACATATTATAAAGGATTGCTATTTCAGAAGGACGATTGATGATAGGTGTCCCGGATAAGAAGACTAATTTGACATCTTCACTATTTATAATCCAATTATAAAGTATCATTGCTCCATCACTTTCATTAACTACCTCACGGACTAAGTTATGAACCTCATCAATAATAAGGACATTATTCTTAAAAGGTGATTGAATCGCATAATTTTTTTCATTATATTTGTATTTTTCGACGAATTCATTGACTAATTTTTGAGGATCCGTTTTATTTGCTTCTTTTTTCTCTGGATTTTTCCAATTAACTTCGTGTATCTTAGGTAATGGATTATAATGTACAAAATTATATTTATATTTAATTAATTCGGTAATTTCTTCTTCAATAAATATTTTTTGTACTTCTTTTAATTCTTTAATAACACCTGTAAAGGGAATACTTGGATCGAGTAGTTTTCCAGTTACTGTATATACAATCCTTCGTTCACTTAATAGAGATTCGCTTGGTAAGAACACACCCTTGTCTAATTCTTGCATAATTGTTTGAATTGATCCCGTAAGTTTATGTTTACTGATTGCATTCTTTGTAAGTGTTCGGGTTCTATTAAATAATGTCGTAATCATTTTTTCATCGACTCCATATAATGTATTTAATTTCTTACGTAACGTTATATCATCCCTGATTTCTTCTAAGGGAATAAACACCCAATGATTTAATTTAACATTAAACAATGTATCCCCCCAATCGCCAACTTCCCTTATAAAATTAGTTTCCAAAGATGCTGGTAAAAAAGTATAAATCGGCATCGTTTTTGATAGTCCTTCGGATGTAATCACAGCCGTTGCGGTTTTACCTGTACCCAAACCATGGTATACTAATAATCCCCGAAAAGGTGTTTCTTGTGAAAGATATTGTTTTACAAAGTATTGCCATATATTTACATCTTTTCCACCCTCCACATTTATTTTATGATTACGTTTTTCTCTTTCATAAAAAATATTATTAATCCAATTAATAAATGCTTTTCTTTGGGGTATAACAATTTTTCCTTTATGTGATGGTATAGATTCTTCTTCAACTTCTTCAACTTCTTCAACTTCTTCAACGTCGTCTTCGTTTGGAAATACTTTATTTAATTCTTCTTTTTTTTTTGCATCAGTCCATGTAGGATATATCCAATTTGTTGAACGATATAACTCGGGTTTTTTTGCCTTTAACTTTAATATTTTCACAAATACTTTTAAAATATTCTTATCAACACTTGGAACTTGTTCTCCATTAAATTCACCTTTATTTAATCCTTTAACGGTTTCCATTTTCAGATAAATAATATCACCTTGAAAGTATCTTAATAAAATAGTATATATATCTTCTTCTATCACAAAATCGTTAGACATTATATATATTAGTAGTTTATTATTATTTTGTAATTACATTATATTTAATTAAGGCATTCTTCGAAGACGCTTGTTCTGATTTCTTTTTACTATCACCGATTCCGTAACATATAAGTTCCTCATTTACGTATATATTACACTTATATTTACCATCTATTTTTTCATGTTTGTAAGTGGGATAAGTATTAAATGTTCTTTTAATATAACGAGTTATTTGATCTTTAAAGTTATTATCGGTTAATAGAATATCTGTAAAATCTACATAGGTTTCAATAACATGTATGATAAATTCTTCCGCTCTTTCATATGAATGATCCAGGTAAATAGCACCTATAAATGCTTCAAATACATCTTCAAGTATGTTTTCATTATTTCTTCCCTGTGATGAATTTTCAGTTTGTGATGAAATAATAATATGCTCATGAAATTTTAAATCTTTCGATAACTTACAACAATTCACACCACAGACGATACGTATTTTTAATTTTGTTAAAAACCCTTCATTTTGGGAATGAATCATATGAAAACGTTTATATAAATAAGAAGAAACAATACTACCTAAAATAGCATCACCCAAGAATTCCATTGTTTCATATGATTTTTTCTGTAAGGGTAAGGCATTGCAAGTATTTTTAAAATCATCATATTCCTTTATGTTGCAATATGATTTATGTGTAAAAGCAGTTTGATATAAAACCAAATTATGAATTGTAAAATTAGATATACCGAGTCCTTTCATGATTGAAAGAACATTCTCAGATGTTAATAATTTATTAGAAGAATTATAAGGGTTAGTTATGTCCATATGTTTATTTATATATTATAATATTATCTTTATATTAATATCAAATTTATAATTTATTCTATGGGGGCAAGGTTCGTTTGATTTGGATTTAAGAATTCCGTTCCAACTGGTTTCTGGTTACATACATCCTCTGAGTCGAGTGTCTTTCTGGCAAGATCAGAATCAATCGTTGAGTTCATCCATGGACTTACCTGGACACGGGGATTAGATGGTTCCGCACGGAGGTTAAGGTTCGCATTTCGAAGACTCTGTCCAACTGTATTAACCCCTGTATGGAAACCAGCATCTAGGAAATTAACACCCTTTAAGATACCATCTCCAACCGGATTCTGTTTATTAAAATCTTCTATTTCCTTACTCTTTCCTAATGGGAGAAGGTCTTCGGGTCCGAGAGTGTTTTGTGGGTAGCAAGAACTAGGACGGGTGGCGGCACCTTGTACGGGTAAGTATGATTCATTACCGGATGCTTCACTTGCCGCGACATTCGGTTGAACTTGAACAGGTTGTTTGACTTCTTGTTTTATTTCTTCTTCTTCTTCGTCTTCTTCTTCTTCATCCAATCCAATATCATCTAACTCCTCTTCGCCAGCACCCGTCGAACCAATTCCACCCGTTGCACCAGGGGTTTCTTCCTGATTTGTCTGTCCTTCAAGCGGACCTTCAAGGATTGGGATTCTAAAATCTAATTCTAATACATCCCTCAAAAAATATACACCAATTAATAACAAAATACCATACGTTATTAACTTTTGATAGTCCAGCTTCTTAAAATCCATATTTATATATATAAAATATAAAAAAAAAATAGGTAAATAAAATAATTATTGAGAACTTATTAAATCTAATTCTTTTTGCTTTTGTTCAATATCTGCTTGAATTTGTTTAATCTTAGTTTCTTTTTCTTGTTCAAGTTTTAGTTGTTTTTCTTGTTCGAGTTTTAGTTGTTCTTCTTGTTCGAGTTTTAGTTGTTCTTCTTGTTCGAGTTTTAGTTGTTTTTCTTGGTCGAGTTTTAGTTGTTCTTCTTGTTCGAGTTTTAGTTGTTTTTCTTGGTCGAGTTTTAGTTGTTTTTCTTGTTCGAGTTTTAGTTGTTTTTCGTTTTTAATATAATCTTCAGAAGACCTTATTATTTCCTCAGCAAATATATCATTATATATATCATCATCATCATCTTTATCATCGAGGATGGAATAATTAGTCATTATATTAAATTTTACATTTTCGGGTTGGAATACCTTGATTTGAGATATATAACAGTCACAGTAAAAATATTGCTTTAATATCTTTAATCCTCTGATATGTAAAATAAGAATAATGTCCGAATCTTCCTTAATATCTTCTAAATCTACATATACTCTTTGTTGATTATATACATTACATACTATCTTATTTTTAATAACGGGTAATCTAAATTTTAACTTTGGATTTTGATGTTTCTTAACAGGTTGAACAGTTCGTTTATACATATCATCGATAGCTTCGAGAGGTAGTTCCTTCTTAAACCATGATTTACTATTCTTAAATGTCGTCTTCATATTTTGGTCATCCATGTTTAAAAAGAAATCATATATATCATATTTACCATTCGGTATTTCTACTTCCAAATAGGGATTTGATTTCCCTTTAATATGTTCAAGATTATGGAGAGACTTAATTTTTGGAGTCTGAATATATAATGGTTCACAATTCTCACCATAACCTATGGAAGCATAATAGGAACTTCCTATTTTTACAGGAGAATTATATATCATATCTTTCACGTCAATATCTTCATATTTCCTGATTGATGAATTCATTTTATGACGTATTTAGAAAGAAACTTTTTTTTATTAACGCAAAATTAAACAAGTAAGATTCTTGATACCTTCCACTTACAAACGAATTTCCCATTAAATTTCCAGATATTATCAATATAAATATCACATTTCATTTTACTAAAGTTGTATATATTTGCAATGGAACATTCATTGTCACTTGTGCGGACATCTACTTCGTAACGATTCGCACGAAATGGAACTTTTATAACTAAGTTAGGATCATACTTTTCTTTCTTATCATACTTTATTTGAGATATATATAAATCAATATCTTCACTTGTGAGACCTATATATTTCATTTGTTGATGTTCCATACTTTGAATACAATTTAAAAAACCTTTCATCTCGGGATCCGTTTTTAAATTTGAGAATTGTAAATATATTTGATTAGTCTGTCTATTAAATCCAAAAGGACATACCATTGTAGGTGTTTGTATCTTTACAGGATATAATCCCGATAAAACTTCAATATATCCTATATTTAACACATCTTTGGGTTGTCTATTTGAATTATCATATTCATATTCTTTTTTCTTTTGAGTACAATCCTTACATATATATTTCTTAAAGTTTAGTTCTTGACCATTGTATGTATCATAGTTATAATTTGTCAAAAATCGATCCATTGTATATACATATTATTAATATAATCTTTAAATTAATGATATGTATATACAATGGATACACCTTAATAATCCCTTACAAGTGATTTACGTTTTGTCAAATTATTCCATACACCCGAACACGATTCTTCGGGACCCTTATTTTGTGTAATGACAGTACACATTTCATTCAATGGGGCATGAAATCCATCTTCAACCTTTGGCATACAGTCTTTATAAAAAGAAGTGGGTCCTTTACAACCTTCTGTTGTTTCTTCCTGATTATTTTTAAAAAATGCTGGAATTTGAATCGGTAAATTACTATAATTACTCATATATTTATTATATTATATAATAATATAATATTTAATGAAAATCATTGGAATCATTCTTGGGACCGGTTTGGCAACCGAAAGTGATGGATATAAGTATAAATATAAACGACAATATTCTTACCTTGAAGAATTACCCGAACATTTCGAATATGAAGGTCACGAAGATGGGATTGATCATGACCTTCAAATTTATGCAGAACTTAAATCATTAGAAAAAAATAATAATGTTCTTGTTGTACCTATCTATGGTCCAACAATGACACTTCAAGAACTGAATCAATGTGATTGCGTGTATTGTTATTATGAATTTACCTATGTAATGAGGGATAATGGATACGAAGGTGTTAAGAAATATTTTCAAATGCTACAAAAAACAAATGCGAAAGTATTCCCAACACTCAAAACTCAAAAATTTATTCTAAGTAAACACACATATATGAATTATCTTACAAAAAAAGGATATGATATTATTCCGACTAAATTTACCCCGATATCTACTTATAAAAAATCCAAATCAAAAACAATCACATCTATATTAAACCATATCGAGGATAATGGATATGATAAAATAATTATGAAACCCGAATTAGCCGGATTTGCGTTCGGATTTAAATTAATTAAAAATCCGAATCAAACAAAAATAACAAGCTATATGGATAAAATGGTAAGACTTAATTATCAAAAGGTCTTACTCCAACCTTATATCCAAGAATTTACTAAATTTTGGGAATTTAAAATGATATGGTTTAATGGAGTATTTCACCATGCGTATGGTCAAAAAGTCCATAGTAATGAATTTGACCCCTCCTATGAGGAACTATTACAATCGAATGAAAAACCAATATTGATGAAATGTAAGGCGGTCGGGAATAAACTTGTCAAAGAAATCATTAAAGATTATGGAAAACAAGCCGTTTTACGAATTGATTTTGGTTGTTGTATTGACAATGATAGTATTTGTAGAGAATACTTTATCAATGAAGTAGAATGTGCACCTGCTATGTCAGATGATGAAACAAAGAAAAATAATTTAAGAACATTTGCGTCGTCAATCATAAATATATGTAAATGATCATATAATATGATGTATATATGATATCACATATATTATATTCTTATGAATAAAATAAAATTATCATTAGTTATAACTCGTATATAAATACATGTTAAAAGGACGTCACAAAAAACGGACATCTAATTACTATGTAAGGTATGTATTTATCATGTTATAACCATATATGGGGACCAAGGTAACTTATAATAATCCCCCTACTTTTCATTAAAAACTATAAACACGATTAGAGGTTGTGCCCACCTATAAATGAGAATTATTTAAAATGTATTTATTTAACGCACTTCCGTAATTTTTTTGTATAGGAGAGAACTCTATCTTTTTTTTCTTGATGTAAGAATGTAAAATTCTTTTTATGATATGTTTGAATAAATATGTCTTTATCTTTTACCTCATTATACATATCATCCGCAATTCGTTGAAGAAGATCAAAATTTTGAATATAGATAATATCTCTTAAAATATCCATTATCTATTATGTTATACTTTCATCTCAAATAATTATTCAAATTGTGGTATATAATAACCGATAAGGTAATTATAAATATATAATTAACATCTAGTAATGTAATATTCCATAGAAAGGCATTGTATAAAGGATTCATTAAATAATCAATTGCTCCCATCCAATGAAATATAATAGTACCGGAAGCATTCGGTCTAAATACAATCCCCCCAACTGTATATTCTACATAGATTAAAAATATGACAGTAATAATTGCAAGGAATACAACAAATTTCATTTATTCTCATTAAAGGTTTTAGTTTTATATCCTTTTGGAAAATAAAAATGATAGGATACAGAATCATGTATAGGGGTTATTTTATGGTAACCTATGTCATTATGTATATATGTTACACTATTTTCAAGAATATACCTTGATTTTACAATTCATTTACTTCATATTCTTCAAGTAGTTCGGTATAAATGTAAATAATGTATCTATATTTGTGTGATATTGAATTGTCTCTTCGTCTGTTTCTTGAATATAAAACCAATTTGGAGGTATGAATAGTGTCATTTGAGGGACTAATTTAATTTTATGTGCCCATTTTTTTATTTGATTGTTTTCTTTATGTAAGATATCCTCTTTATGTTTTGGATTGAATAAATACACAGTTGATTCACCCTGAATAACCTCCAACATATTATAATTATGATTACATGTCTGTAAAGGTATGGATTGTTTCCCTTTAAAAATAGATATTGATACATCGGGTATAAATAATATTCTATTTTGAGGAAGATTATTTACAGAATAATTAAATTCTTTTTGTAGATTGAGGTCTTGTATTATTTTTTTATTTTGAAAGATATAAATGGATGATTTGTTTGAATATTCTTCAGCTAAGATTTCTTCCGTTCCATTAAATATTGTATAGTCTTTATTTTGTTGAATAATTTCATCAAATGTATCATTCACAAATTCATCGTGATAAAGGATAGGTGTTAATTGTTGTATAATATTTATTACTTCATTTGTATTATTTGTATGGTATACATACCCATGTTTATTATATTTTTGAAGGTCTAACACATTATAAATAACTAGGATAATATAAGTAATAATTAGTAATTGAAAAACCCGTAACATATATAAAGGTTTATTATTATTATAAATCATAATAACCGAAAAATGACACATGGAACTAATATTGGAAGAATTATATGGTTCGATCAGAAGAAAGGATTTGGATTTGTAATGGTTGGTGAAGGAACGGAGGAACATAAAGAAGTTTTCTTCCACTTTAGTTCCATTCATTCTGTAAATAGTTTTAAAAAAGTATATCCAGGCGAATATGTTTCCCTTGACATTGAAGAAAATGAAAACACAGGCGATCCAAAGAAGAAATATAATGGAAAGAATATTACAGGTGTGAATGGAGGACCTCTACTGGTTGATAATGATGAATACATTTACCGGATTATCCGTAAAAGGAATCTTGGGGTTGATAATGCAGTTGATGAAAAACAAGAAGATCTTGGTGCTGGGGTTGGAGATATCGAAGCTTCTCAATAATTTATTCTTTATGGATTTTAATACCCCCTAGTTCAGAAAATATATACATATCTTTTAATAATTGTTGTTTATTACTTTTAATAGTAATTCCTTTTTTTGATAATTTTTCTTTAATATCTTTCGTAGACATAGTATGAATGGAATTTAATATTTTATCAATGTCCTTTTTTTTATTATGAGGTACACATTTTAAAGAGACCTTGCGGTTATTTACATATTTACGGTGAAGACCTGTTTTACTTGATACTCTTTTCGAAGAACGTTTTAAATTTTTTTTTCTTGAACGATTGTGTTTATTTGATTTTCTTGATTTACGATGTTTTATAGGTGATGGGTGTTTGCTTTTCTTGACGTCCTTGGGTCCTTCTTTCTTGACGTCCTTGGGTCCTTCTTTCTTGACGTCCTTGGGTCCTTCTTTCTTGACGTCCTTGGGTCCTTCTTTCTTGACGTCCTTGGGTCCTTCTTTGTTTGACCCCTCCTTAGATTTATTTACTTTGATAACTCTTATATCGGAGCGTTTGGGTGATTGTTTTCTTCCTTTTTTTTGAACATCTCCATTTAAAAATAATTCATACTTTTTTTTTGATTGAGGGGACTTCTTTTTTTTACTTCGTCTTACGGCACCACCTATCATAATACTTAGTTCTTTTTTATTATCCATTATATATTACCTTATATATAATATATTAGAAATTAAATCTTATAACTCTTGTTTCTCCTTTATTTCTAATACTAAACGTTTCTTACAATATTCATCATCTTCAAATATTTCAAGACATAGTGTAGATACCGCACCATCACCCATATAATCACCCTCCATAATTTTTTTAAGAGACTCTTTTAAGAATTTTTGTAAATGATCTTTTTTTTCATCGTACATATTTGAAATAACCTCATGTAACTCATCATCAGGGATTATATCTATATTATTATTTTTTAGATATTCATTATAGTTTTCCGTAATATAGAATATGATAAGGTCTTTAATTAAATTTTTGTTATCCAGTAAGGGCATTTATATTTATTGGAATAAAACATTTAAATATTAAACTAATATGATTAAACTAATATGAGTTTAATCATTTAAAAAATTACATTCAATACATATAAATAATCCATGATATTTTTATTCCAGTATGTTCAATTATCATTGTGGACATTCATATATTTATATCAAAAAAATAAATCACCTATCATATATGATTTAATTATTAAGAAGATTAAAGATTCGGGTTGCATTGCCATAAAGTTTACACAATGGTTAATACCTATCTTAGAATCAGAATATGAAATGGACAATGAAAGATTGCAAGAAATCGAAGAATTATATGAAAATTGTCATGGAGAATCAATTAGTTACATGAAACAAATATATAAAAAGGAATTTAGAAAGGATTTTCATAAAGATTATGAAAATAAAGGGATTATAGGTACGGGTAGTATTGGTCAAGTTTATAAAATAACTGATAAACATAATAAAGAATATGCTCTCAAAATATTACATCCCAACAATAATCTTCAAATACATATTTTTACATGGATGATAAAATTAGTATACTGTTTACCGATTATTAAACAATATGTGCGTTATTATATACCCATAAACCTTAATGATTTTATAAATGAATTTAAACTACAAACGGACCTTACAAATGAAGCCAATAATTGTTTACGTTTTTATGAAATTTATAAAGATAATCCTATGATAATCATACCGAAAATATTCAAGATTTCAAAAAATATTCTTATAATGTCATATGAACAAGGAGAAACATATGATGATATGGAATTATCAGAATATAAGAAATCCAAAGTTATCCTTTTATTGAAATGTTTGATAAGAGATATGGAAAGTTTTCAAAATTTTGTTCATGGAGATATTCATAAAGGTAATTGGAAAGTTAGGATAATTAACGATAAAGAACCAAGCATTGTTTTGTATGATTTTGGATTCTGTTGGGAAATAACAAATGAGATAATTAATGTATTACCTTTACTAGATATTTATTGTGCCAAATTAATTAATGTAAATCCTGTTACAACCAATAAATATAAATCAAGATTACAAGAACTTACAAAAGAAGATCATGAAAATGATATCTTATTAGACATATTATATTATTTCTTTCATAAGATATATTCAAAAGACTATATTTCACAAGAAATAAAAACATATAAAAAGATTGATAATATAGATCAATTTGTAAAGACTATTTTGCGTTTCTCAAAAGAGAATGAGATTTTAACTTCATCGTGTTTATTTCAATGTTTGATTATTATTAATCAAATGCATAAATATATATCATCGTCTGAAAAAGTGGATGATATACTAGATATAACGGCATATTGTGAAACACATAACATATTTCCAGACTATATGGAGTATCTAAAAAAAGTAAAGAAACACGATAATTATATAAAAGGACCCTTATTTGAATATAATGATATATTAAAAGGTTTAATTAAATGATTATGTATCTTTTTTTACATGATAATATTTCATTTGAATATAATCTTTTACCATTACCCCCCCCGTATAGGAAATAACACATACAACCCCTAATACAAACATATTATAAATACTCATTATTAATGATGTAGTATCGTTATTATTTTTTAAATATTAAATAAATTTGAAATATTATTTAAGATTTTAAACATAACTACTATTTAATCATGGATTTAGAAACTGACGAGATCATCAAATCCTATTTTAGACAGAATAATATCATTATTCGTCATCAAATAGATTCCTTTAATAATTTTATAGATGAGATTATCCCGAATATTTTCGCACAATTCTTTCCAATAAAAATGGCATATAACTCAGAAAATTCTGTTATTCGTAATATTGACTTACATATAACTGATTACCACATTGGAAAACCAATATCTATCGAAAATAATGGTTGTGAAGAAATAATGACACCCCATATCGCACGGGTTAAAAATAGTACATATATGTCACCCATTGTTGTAAATTTCCGTTCAATCACAACCATTCAAGAAGATGGACAACTCGTTATATTACCTGATAAACATATAAAAAATATAATTATTGGAAAGGTCCCCATCATGATTAAATCAAAATACTGTAGTATTCATAAAAATAAGATAAATGATGGGGAATGTAAATATGATCATGGGGGATATTTTATCATTAATGGGAATGAAAAAGTAATTATTTCACAAGAAAAAGTTGCAAATAATATCATTCAGGTATTTAAAAACTCAAAGAATACGACAAAATATTCTCATATGTGTGAAATAAGGTCTCTCAACGAAAATATATTTGGTATTCCGAAGGTATCAACCATTAAGATAACAAATAAGGCAGATATATATGATAATTGTATCCGTATCCTCTTACCACATATGAAGACCGAAATACCCATATTCATATTATTTAGAGCCCTCGGTTGTGAAACAGATCGAGATATTGTTCATTATATCCTTAATAACGATGGTTCTGATATAGACAACACAATATTAAAGATACTTAAACCATCCATTGAGGAAGCCATGGATGTTAGAACTGAAAATGAAGCCATTATATACATAAGTAAACATATGAATCATAATAATTATTATATTCAAAATGAAGAAAAGAAGATTAATTATATTAATAAATGTATTCTCAAGGAATATTTAAACCATGTGGGTGATAACCCTATTAAAAAACTATATTTAACTGGAAATATGTTACAAAAACTGATTCTTTGTAAATTATCTATTATTCCATGTGATGATAGGGATAGCCATATTAATAAAAGAATTGAAACACCCGGATATCTATTAGGGAACTTAACATACCAATGTTTCCATAAATTAACCAAAGAAATTAAGAACTATATTACAAAAGAAGTTAATTCGGGTCTATGGAACCTTAATAAGAATTATAATGAAATCATTAATGAAATTAATATTCATAAGATTATTAAATTTTCGTATCTTGAGAATATACTCAAAGGGGCTATGGCGACCGGTAATTGGGGTATGAAGGCAAATGCGAGCCGTCAAGGAGTATCGCAAGTATTAAATAGATTAACATATCCAAGTACTATTTCACATTTACGAAGGGTTCAAACACCCACAGATAATACGGGGAAGTTAATTCCACCCCGTAAATTACATAATACAGTATGGGGATATATTTGTCCCACAGAAACACCCGAAGGTCAGGCGGTTGGAGTTGTTAAGAATCTTGCCATGAATTGTGAAATTACGGAAGCAAGGACATCTGAACCTATTCGGGGATATATCAAACCATATATTTTATACTTTGATGAAATAGATATAAAAACATATGATAAAGGGAATATTAAAGTATTCATTAATGGTGATTGGATTGGTTTCACACACGATCCAATTAATTTAATTAAGATGATAAAACTAAATCGAAAGAATGGACTTATACATATTCATTCTTCCATCTACTGGAATACACAGATGAATATTATTACCATACATACCGATAATGGGAGACCCATCCGACCACTACTAATTGTTGAAGATGGTAAATTACTTTATAATAAAACCATTCTAGATAATTTAGAAGATAGGAATTATAATTGGGAAGATCTTACCACAACAATTGTCCATAAAGATCGCCTTTGTATTGAATATATAGACCCTTACGAAACAGATGGAAGTCTGATTTCAACATGGTTGAAAGATGTAAATGAAAAACACACGCATTGTGAGATTCATCCATCACTTATTCTTGGAGCACTCGCAATGTGTATCCCCTTTCCGCATCATAATCAATCTCCGCGAAATACATATCAATCTGCAATGGGTAAGCAAGCCGTGGGTGTTCATTGTACAAATTATAATCAACGATATGATACATTTAGTCATGTCCTTGCATATCCTCAGAAACCACTCATTGATACAAAGATGATGAAATTCCTGAATGCGGATAAGTTACCAACCGGTATTAATGTAATTGTTGCTATTATGACATATACTGGATATAATCAGGAAGATTCCATTATATTTAATAAGGCATCGATTGACCGTGGTCTCTTTTCTTCAACATTTTACAGAACATATAAAGACGAAGAAAAGAAAAATCAACTTTCGGGGGAAGAAGAGAAATTTTGCAAACCACAAAAAGAAAAACTATTATACCCTAAACCATGTGACTATTCAAAATTAGATAGCAATGGTTTAATACCGCGGAATACACACGTAGATGAAAATGATATTTTAATTGGTAAAGTAATCCCTTTACCTGAAAATAGTGACTATTATTATAAAGATAATAGTGTAACTATCCGAAGAAATGAATTCGGTTTTGTAGATGATAATTATCTTACAACAAATAGCGAAGGATATAAAATATGTAAGACACGAATCCGCCAGTTCCGGTTTCCAAAGATTGGAGATAAGTTTTCATCTCGCCACGGACAAAAAGGAACCGTTGGTATGGTTTACAAAGCCGAAGATATGCCATTTACATCCAGTGGAATGATACCCGATATCATAATTAATCCTCATGCGATCCCAAGTCGGATGACGATTGCGCAATTAGTTGAATGTATCCTTGGTAAAGTATGTTGTGAAACAGGGAATGTCGGAAATGGAACTGCTTTTGATAAGGTATCTGTTAAGGGTATTAGTAAAATGTTAGAACAAGTAGGACATGAAAAACATGGTAATGAAATATTATACAATGGTTTCGGAGGCGAACAGATAAAAACCCAAATATTTATGGGTCCTACATACTATCAGAGATTAAAACATATGTCGGGTGATAAAATACATAGTCGTTCAAGTGGTCCGATTGTAACAATGACCCGTCAACCAGCCGAAGGTCGATCTTCTCATGGTGGATTGCGGTTTGGTGAAATGGAAAGGGATTGTATGATTGCCCATGGTTCATCTTCATTCCTTAAAGAACGAACTATGGATGTTTCAGATAAATATCATGTATTTATTTGTAGTGATTGTAATTTACCAGCAATTGCCAATCCGAAGGCATCCATTTATGAATGTAAGAATTGTAATAATTATTCAAGGTTTAAGAAAGTTAATATTCCCTATGCTTGTAAATTATTAATGCAAGAATTACAATGTATGAATATTGCTCCTCGATTAATCACAAATTAAGATAAAGGTATGTGTGCGTATATATTATTTAAAGATTATATGGTATTTTTTTAAAAATGAACGATAATATTGAGGATTTTAAGTTTAAGTTAAAAACAGAACAGTCTTGTGCGTTCCGCATCCTTATAGAAGCCCTTAAGGAAATATTAACAGAAGGTAGTTTTGTGTTTGATGAAACAGGTATTAAGTTAATGGCCATGGATTCAACTCATTCTATCTTAATTCATATGAAATTAGATGCTGAGAATTTTGAGTTTTACCATTGTCCCGAAAAAGTTACAGTTGGTGTAAATATGTTAAATCTATTTAAATTAATTAAGACTATGACTAATTCTGAAACACTTACCTTATTTGTTGAAAAGAAAGATACAAATAAATTAGGTATTGTTATTACAAATGTAGAAAAAAACTCAAAAACAATCTACAGACTTAACCTACTGGATATTGGAGAAGGTTCCATTGATATTCCTCCTGCTAAATTTGAAACCGAATTATCACTACCATCGGGTGATTTCCAAAAAATTATAAGAGATATGATTAATATTGGAGAAAATATTGAGATTAAAAGTGTGGGTCCCCAACTAATATTAAATTGCGTTGGAGACTTTGCATCACAAGAAACCGTTTTAGGAGAAACAAATAATGGGTTAAAGTTTAATCAAAAATCAGAACAAGAAGCCCCCATTCAAGGTATCTTCTCATTGAAATATTTAATCCAATTTACGAAATGTACAAATCTATGTAATCAGATAAATCTGTATATTAAAAATGATTATCCATTAATTATAAAATATTCGGTTGCTTCCTTAGGAGATATTAAATTATGTCTAGCCCCCAATGCAACTACTTAAAACGCATGTTTTTTATATAGTGTGTTTGTTAACTTAAACGAAGTATTAAATTCATGAAATAATCCCTTATATTTTGTTTCATAATTATCATATTTAAACCATATCTTTATTATATTAAATTCTTTTTTAGGAGATATTGATATTCCATTAATAATATCATTCTCGGATGTTAATATACTTTCATTAATACATTTAAATAAAATATCATTCCAGTCATTCATAATATTCGTTGATCCAACTTTAAAGGATAAACATCCCCCTTCTCTATTTTCAGGGTCTTCCCATAAAGGTGCTATATTACCCCGCATACAGAAAAACATACCATTTTGATAATGATTTTGTTCAAACGTATCTTTAATTAATTGATAATCTAGTAAATTACGAAGTGTTATTAATTTTTGATAACTTTTTTTATCCCAATTATTATCCGTAATTGAATGATACCATATGTTCCATTCACACTTAATATTATATTGGTCCATTTAAATTATTAAATGTTTAATTTGTTTAAATAATAATGTGATAGAAAAAAAATATACTTATTATAATATAAGTAAATGATTGACACACTTAAAAAAAACATACATATATTAATTGTGACATTATATGGTTATATTCTATTCTATAAAATTAAGAAGAAAGATTATACATCGATGATATTATTAACATTATTTACAGCTATCCTTATTTTACAATTACGAAAGAAATCTATCATTGAAGGTCAGGAAATGGGTGGACAAATTGATACATCAAAATATGTTGATACAGGTGGTGAAAAAGAAGGTGCTGGTAAACAAGGAGGTGCTGGTAAAAAAGGAGGTGCTGGTAAACAAGCTGGTACAGTAGGTATTGATCGTAAAAAGATAGGAACAAACAACATGCCTCTAAAACAAATGCCCGCAACAAATGAAAATGTCAAAGCACTTGGTGAAGTCGCCGCGGAAACAACCGAAATGAATATGAAATTAAATGATGAATCAAAGAATATTAAAACATTTGATGATTCAATCCGTATAGGAGCTTATGATGGATTATGCCTTTCCTCAATACAAAAACAACGGACGAATGAAATCATTACAAATGAAGAACTAAACACTTATTTTGGTCACCATTTACCCAGGGCTACTAAAAAAACTAGCGATGATATATTATCAGGTCCAAGTGTTGATGGTTCAGAAGGTTCTCCCACAAAATTAAGTATATTTGCAAATAATAAAACAAGTCTGAATTGTTGCGGAGATTCACCCTTTTCAACAACCACGGGGTGTGTATGTTTAACAGAAAAACAAAAGAAATTTATTCAAAATAGAGGGTTTAATAAACAATACGAAGAAATATAATTATCTTCCTAATAACCGTCTATGTATTTTATCATACGCTTCACCCGACCTTTCTTCAAATAATTTAAGACGTTCTATTCTTTTTTGTTCGGCTTCTTCTTCTTGTTTCTTATGTAAATGTTGTCTCCTTTGATCTTCATGAGACATAACATAATCTATATTACTCCGTTGGTCTTTTTGAGCATCTATACTATTTGCCCGACCATCTATATTTACCTTACTAACGTCAATGAAACACGAATTTTCAAAGGCATCCTTATAATCTCTATAAGCAAGTCCACCATCACTTGTTCCGCTAAAATCAGTTACTTTATGTTGCCCCAATACAGTTAATGAATCCTTACCTTTATAAGAAATAGATGTTTGTGGTTCATAATGTTGTATTTCTTGACCTTTCTTTTTTTGTTTATATTTATCAAATTCGCTATGAAATGTTTCTTTATTAAAATCACCATCAAACATTTTTGTAGGACCATTATCGTTCACTTTATTTGATTTCATCCATCCACCATATCCTTCGTCAAAAGCACCTTCTATTTTATGTTCTTCATACACTTTATTAAATAAGGTCATATCCATTTGTTCCGCATTCATCTTATCTTGGGATTCAATCGATACCTGACTATTCTGTCGTAGTTGTCGGTGATCATGGTTATTTTTTGAATCCTTCAGTTTTTTTAATAATATCTTATATGCCATTGAAACGACTTGAAATTGCTTCTCATCGCCACCACGGTCTGGATGGGTTTTCATAGCAAGTTTCACATATGCACGTTTAAGTTCTTCTTCAGAATGTTGTCGTCCTATATTTAATATTTTATAAGGGTCGAATTTTTGTTTCTCCTGACTTACAGGTTTGTATTTATTAGGAGGTAACTTCCCCATTTGTTGATACATATTTTGAGAGGAAGACATACTATTTTGAGACATACTATTTATTTTATGTTGTTGTTGATCTATGACCCTTTGTTGTTGTTTAATGTATGTTTCATATTCTTCTTTCATATCATCATCTGCTTCACTACTATCTGTATTTCCCATAATATATATATTATACATACTTTTTTTATTCATAAATAAACATACTTATAAAATATCCAATTATAATATACATTCATACTATAATGGTTATTGGATGTGCAATGGGTGCTTGTGGAGCGGGTGCGGCTATTATTGCTTCTGTAACAGGTGGCGTTGGTTCGGCTGCTCTACTTAAACAGACAAGAAGGAAGACAAGAAGGAAGACAAGAAGGAAGACAAGAAGGAAGACAAACAAAACACAACGTGGTGGGGAAAAAGTGAGTTTACAAGGTAGATTGACAACATCTATAAAAAAAAGAAGACAAAGGAAACGAAGACAACCACATAAAGATTATTCAAGACTCATGAAAATTATTGCGGATGAAATGATAATACCTTCACGATATGGAACATATGTATATACAGGTTCAAGTGAAGAAAAGAAACATATAAAAAAAACAAATAACCTATTTGATAGTTTATATCCCGAAAGATACACTCGTCGAGGTGGTGGAAGGAAAGGTCCCAATGAATCTGCCACAAAAATTAAACAAGGAACCATTCAAGAAGGAAATGATGGAAATCAATGGATAGTAACAATAACACGAAATGGTATTAAACGCTGGTCAAAAATAAAATCAAAATCAAAAGAAGAAAACGAAT
>Ga0315336_1000411_pt1 | contig 124957 bp, 113 predicted proteins | sample ASW5metaG_FD_204512 | JGI IMG/M metagenome (GOLD analysis project Ga0315336, IMG submission 204512) | Ammonia-oxidizing marine archaeal communities from Monterey Bay, California, United States - ASW #5 | ecosystem: Environmental > Aquatic > Marine > Intertidal zone | place: USA: California... | reverse complement strand
GGCGATCGACGTAATGCACCGCAATGGTCCGGCTGTCGGGCGACCAGGCGTATGTAGGGCCACCCCAGACGTACGGCCCGATCTCGACGTCGGGGCGGTTGTATCGCCCGAGCGGCACGCTGGAAATGGACGGTACACTGACCTCCGTCGCCCGGGTCAGCGTGCTTGTCCCCAAATGGAAGAGCCAGAGGTCGCCGTCTTGAAGGAAGGAGGCATATCGGCCGTCAGGTGAGACAGCCAGGTCCGACTTGTCGCCCCCGGTCTCCGTGAGGCGCTCCCCGTCACTATTCGCGAAGGACACGCGCCATACGTCGCCGGAGCGTAAATAGATAAGGTCAGCCGCATCGGGGGTCCACACGAACAGATCTACGCCTCCCGTGCCTTCAATCTCCGAGGTGAGCCGACGCAGCCCTGAGCCGTCGCCCTTCACAATCCATATCTCGCGGCGTGGCAATCCAGAGTCGTTCCAGAGGAACGCGAGTTGGCGGCTGTCGGCTGACCAAGAGGGAGAGGATGGTGCTGTACCGGTGATCGATGGCTGTGAGACGATACGATCGATAGTGAGCGCCGGTTCTTGACCGGCGCCGGTGGTCGGCGCACCCAGGAACGCCTTGATAAATTTGCCAGGTAGTTTTTTCTGACCACCGTATATTGGCTCATCTTTCTTAAATAAGGTGGTTTTATCTACGGATTTTTGAGAACACCCAACAATTAGTAATAATGCAATTAGTAATAATCTTTTCATCTTCAATCCTTTATTTGAGCCAGAGGCGTTTCATACAGAAAATTACAAATAATCACTCAACAATGTGGGTGTCTCTTTTATAAACAAAAAAGCCCCCGTGAGGAGGCTATTTGAGCCAAAGGCGTTTCATTTAATTCTTTTCAACAAAATATTTATTCATCATTGAAGTTTTTAGATGGTTTCCACACATCAATGAGTCTTTTTTGTTCTTTCTCCCATTCTTCTTCTGTAATCACATCATTCACACGGAGTTCCTCTAAGTTACCTAATTCTACTTTATACCATAATTGATTCATTTCAATAGCATGGTGATTTACAATTCGTAGAAGTATCCTTAATAACTGATGGGCAACCTTTTTACTATTTTTCTTATCAACAAATTGACATTGATAGGTTGACAGAATCATATCATCAGAACTCATATTCTTAATTTGTTCATCTGTGAATGTTCTATTAGGAAATGCTTTATTACTCTTTTTCATCTTTTCGTTTTTAGCCATTAATGACTCCTATCATTTTTTATTCCTTTATTTGAGCCAGAGGCATTTCATTTGAACGTAAGGAGATTCAAATTTTCTTTAATTTTGTTCCTTCTGATTCATATGAAGGACCTGTAGGTTTCCAAATCATTATTTCATTACTCTCAATTACAATATTTTTCGTCCAAATATTACCAGATGCGTAATAAATATTGAGACTAATATTCCCCCTATCAAAAACACGATAAGTATAAGATAATTCTTTAGATTTATCTTCCCCCTCTTCAAAGTATGTATGTGTTACCATTCCACTTTCTTTAAAATTAAATCGGTCACCATTAACGATAATTCGCCATTCTCCTGAACTCTCCAGTATATGCGTATATTGCCATTTACCAATTATACTAAAAGAATCATCCTTATCTTCGCATGAAAATGCAAATAGTAATGAAAATAACATTATCATTTTTTTCATTTTCTTCCACCTAATATCATTTGGGCGTTAATCTAATTTCAACTTCATCACCTTCTTGTGGTTGAAAGCGAATATAAAACACATCGCTTTGCGGGCGTTCATAACTAAGGGTTCGGTGCGCACCCGAACTGATACCTTTGAAAGAAACATAATGTTTATCCATCTTAGTTAAAACAAAACTATGAGCTTTAGGGTTAGCAGGTGATAGCGAATTATCAAAAAGTTGTAACTGAAGATTTAGTGTGCCATTAACTTCTTTGATATGAATAATTTCTACAAAATCAGTTACTAATTCATTTGTTGAACGAACTAACGCAACAATAGTGCCTGCACGAGGTGTAAGCCATGTTTCTTCCAGTATATTACCATTAATTGGACCCTGCCAACTACCAGTAAGCCAAGCAAGACTATCTACGGTCAGGGGTTTACTAGTCTGCCCACAAACAAAACTAATTACAAACAATATGACCCAGAGGCGTTTCATTTAGTCTGCGAGGCCATATTGGTTTTCACCTTCATCTCCTTTTTTACACAACCACAGTATCAGTATTACCCAACCAATAACAGGTAATCCCCATAATAAACTCCACCAGCCATTTTTATTAATATCGTGCAATCTTCTGACTGTAACTGAAATAGAAGGAACTAAAAGTAAAAGACGAGAAGTTTCAAATAAAGGAAGTGTTTTTATTCCATCAATTATACCTACGTCCCAACCTATGATTATATCAATTATTAAAAGAGAAATTTGAATAATTGCACTGGCTAGTGAAAAATACCAAAACTCTGGCCTAACTGCCCTTCCTTTGAAAACTGCATAATTATTAATGCATTTAATAAACCATTTCATTTTCCAATCCTTTTATTTGAGGAGGCTATTTGTGCCAAAGGCGTTTAAGTCTAAATAAATCTACTTATTTGAAGTGCCAAGTGTTGGCGTCGTGAATTTCACCCAATTATTAGACCCATCTGGAGATCTTCCCATAGAAATATCTGCTTCCTGAGCTTCAAATGAAAGAGAATCAATGATTGTTGTGCTATCTGAATCAAAAAGAATAATTGATTCTCCATCAGTTGAAAGTTTTATTCCAATATGTTGAGGACCTTGCTCTTCATCTTTATCCAGCCATAAGATAAGGTATCCTTCTCCTGGAACAGTGGTCAATGTATTGTCTGTTTTAGGGATGCGATATAGTTCATCCTCTAGATCATCAGTAATATACATGCCCCCAACATCTATTGGGCTTGAGCCAGAGTTATACAATTCTACCCAGTCATCATAATCACCCATTTCATCAGGACAGCATGAATCATTTTTTGCTAGAAATTCGTTGATAAATAAACCACCTGTATCACTGGATTTTTTATCTTCACAACTAAATATAATGAGCACGATAAAGAAAGAAATGAACCTCGTTAGATTATTACTAGCGATTTTCATTGGTGTTTTTCCTCTTAGTTTTTTCCAATAAAATTGAATCCAAATAACCAAAATTAAGCCTATTTATTCCTAGCAAATTCCAGTTGGTCCATGAACTCATACAAATTGTTTTCCCATTCTTGCACGGACAAAGCATCTGAGTGTTCCTCGTCAGCTTCTTGGGTAGCTGCTCTTATTTGTTCTGACCATGCAACGATTAAGTCGTTTACAATATTGGCAGAAAAAGGTCCATTGATAAATTTTGTTCTTAAATCTTTGTATTCCTGTTCATATGATGCCCAACCTCCAATCAGTTTATCACAGGCTGCGGACCATTGATAAATACCGAACGCCCCATAAGAAAAAGGCTGGCAATCATTTTGAGTTTCACCCCAATCATCTGCTATGGGTGTCACTGGATTGGCGTTGCTTAATATATTTTCAAATGCGTTATCTAAGTCCCAAGGTATTAGATTTATTTTTTGATTGTTGGGCTCTTCATACCAATAATAATTATGACTGCTGCATCCACCTTGTTCACAATACCAATGAAAAGGCCCATCGTCATTTCGAATTGCCCGATCAACCACTGCAAATGAAACAATTTTATTGATATCCATATACTCTGAAATAATATTTTGAAGTTCAGTATTTGAAGCATTGGATAATTTTTCTGCGAAATTACTCATTATGGCTACGGATGGGTTATCATCCTCATTTGTTTTCAGAGCACTAATAAACGATTGTGGATTCGTAGGTGTGCCATCATTGTTTAAAGGCCATACCTCTTTATAAACATTTCCATTCTGATCATCAAAATTATAATCGGTAAAGGAACCATCTATTTGTTCTGTAAGTGCATATAAACCTGAATAGTCATCATTAATAATCAATCGTGCATGGACGGAGCGAGGTGCCTCCACCCCCATAGATCTGAATAGCCAATACCCTAACCGTTCATGCAACTGAGTCAGGTCAAGGTTCTGAGAATGAAATTGCAGCTTTTTAAGATCATAAAATCTCTCATCTCTGCCCATCCAATTGATTTTAACTTTCATTGATAATTTAGTACAGATTTTTTTCCCAGAAGGCTCCGCCCAGTTAGTCCCATCTACACACCCAACAAATGCCCCAATACTACCTTTATACCTGATACCAACAGGACTAATTGTGTCCCCTTCAAAAATGAGCATACCCTCAACATATTGTTCTGCAACGGGATCGCTATCAATTTTTTTCAAATCTTCTTTAGGTATTTTTAACTCAAATGTATGCAGCACATTCTGATCAAAAATAAACTCGGATCCTAAATTAAGGTATTGTTCGTCACCCTTTGGGTTTATAGTAGGAACAATAAAATTGAGGTCTGCACCATCATCCTCATTGTTAGTGCAAGACAGTAGGGTTAATAATAAAATTTTGCGCCAGAGGCGTTTCATTTAATTTATTAATTGACCCCATATATGATAGCCAATAAACTTTGGAGTTCTAGGTAAATACATATCATCAGAACTATCAATATTAAACCCGTTTTCAATTAACATTTTTCTTATATCTCGAGTTAAATGACAACCGTCAGCAAGAAATTTCCATATAGGCTCAATTTTTTTTTGAAATGTATTAATTTTTAAATCAGGTGACATGGCATGTTCAGTAAAAATAAACTTTCCATCTTTTTTTAAAACTCGCTTTATTTCACTTAAAGCTAATTCTGGCTTTGATATTGAGCATAATGTATAAGTGCATACCACTGAATCTATAGAATTTGATTCTAATGGTATTTCTTCTGCTCGTTCTGTTAATAATTCAAAATTAATATTAAAATCTTTTAATCTTCTTTTTGATAGCTTTTGCATATTAACTGACGGCTCAAGCCCAATTATTTTTTTTACATTATTTTTATTATAAAATGGGAGATTATGTCCAGAGCCAAAACCGATTTCTAATACAGTTCCATCAGCTTTAGGAATTACCTTAGCCCGTTGTCTTCTTATAGGTTTTGAAGTACATGCTAATGAGATTAATCGAGGTTGAATAAATTTAGACCAAATCATATTTTAATCTTTTATTTGACCCAGAGCCGTTTCATTTTGGGTAAGGTATGTGTTCCATCATTTCACAATAAATTGTAACGTTTTACAGTAATCTTCATTGAGACATCCAATAACCGTTAGAGTATCGTTCAACATATTTTCATTTAAGTATATTATTTCTTCTCCACTGCCATCATCTTTTGAATAAGTAAAATAATTAATAGTTGATTCGGTAATTGGGAAATTTTGATTATATATGGTATTACCATCAGGTAATGTCCAAAACACCCTTGTGGCAGGTGTAGTTAAATATTTTACAGATGCGTGGAAACTTATTCTATCACAATCTTTTTGGGGATAATTAACTAAATACAAAGAACCATCATCAGGATTGTTCATATACAAAATTAAAAATAAATCTTCGTGGAAATCTGTTTCTGAATCGGTGGGATAATCACATCCAATCAGCAAAAATATTAGCCAGAGACGTTTCATTTAGTTTTACTTTGCACAAATCTTATTAGAATACCAATTCCCACACCAATCATTATACAAATTTCTTGATGACCTGTAAAATACCCGATACATACTCCAATGAACCCACATAATGAAACAGTATAATTATTTTGCAACCACATTAATGACAACTGATTTGAGCCAGAGGCGTTTCATTTTAATACATCCCATTCATCTTTATCAGTTCTTGATTTTTGATACTCCATTATCATTAACCATTTATTATTCTTTTTTACCCATAGAGATTCAAAATGAACATAGCTATCACTTTGTTTGCCCTCTTTATTAATGGTATAATAATGAAAAATGCCTGTTTCGTGTGCTGAAAAATTATCATAGAGTCTTTGTGAAAATCTAACATCTAAATGAGCGCTAATTATTCCCGATTTAGTATCATCAAATCCCTGCTTCCAACCTTCAAATGCATTATTGATAGGATAACTCTTTTTTGATATTCCATTTACGAAAATGGCATCTCGATGATAAATGGATTTAAAAGAACGAAAATCTCCCTTAGAAATTGTTTTTATTAATTTTTGCCAAGCCGTATCAAGCTCTAAGGCGACTATTGTTTCTTGGGCGGTTATATTTGAGAGAGTGAGGGTTAAAGCAAATATTGTACAGAGATGCTTCATAGAGAAACTTACAAATAATCACCCAACAATGTGGGTGTCTCTTTTATAAACAAAAAAGCCCGCTACTGAGTGGGGCCTTAGTTATATTTTTCTTTTCTTTTCATAGATGCGCGTTTCGTCTGATCCAATTCCATTTTTCTTAGCCTAATATTATCGGGTGTCACTTCAACCAGTTCATCTTCGGCAATGAATTCAATACATTGATCAAGAGACAGCTGTTTAGGGGGGCGCAGAGTTATTGTATTATCAGATCCTGCAGCACGCATGTTAGTAAGTTTTTTCTCTCTTGTGATATTGATGTTCAGATCACCACCTCTATTACGTTCGCCAATGATCATACCATTATACACTTCTGTACCTACATTTAAAAATAATTCTCCACGGTCAACCATTCCCACACAAGCATACGTCGTAACTTTTCCATTACGATCCGCAACCAACGCACCTGAATTTCTTTGAGGAATAGATCCGAACCAGGATGCGTGTCCATCAAACAATTTATTCATTATACCAGCGCCATTTGTATCCGTCATAAATTGAGATCTGAAACCGATAAGACCTCTTGATGGAATTGAGAACTCAAGATTGACACGACCCGTTCCATGATTTTGAAGATTTGTCATCTTCCCTTTTCTTGCAGAAAGTTTTTCAGTCAAGATTCCAACCTTGTCTTCAGGAACGTCTAAAAAAACTTTTTCCATCGGTTCGAGAGTTTTACCATTTTCTTCCTTAGTAATTACTTGAGGCTTTGATACCATAAACTCGTATCCTTCCCTTCTCATCGTCTCAATTAATATAGCCATTTGGAGTTCACCCCGTCCGCGAACCTCGAAGACATTAGTTCTTCTCGTAGGTATTACCTGTAATGAAACATTTATGAGTATTTCTTTATCAAGCCTCTCTGATAAGTGTCTGGTGGTTAAAAACTTCCCATCCTGCCCCGCAAAAGGACTATCGTTGACGTAAAACAGCATTGATACCGTGGGTTCATCCACCTTGATCCTTGGCAAGGGATCAGGGTTTTGATTATCGGAAATAGTATCGCCGATGGAAATGCCCTCTATTCCTGCGAAAGCAATGATATCCCCAGCTTCTACTTCATCAACCCGTATTTTATCTAAACCTTGAAAGGTATAAAGGGCAGAGAACTTTTGATTGGGTTTATGATCTTCACTGGTACATAATGAATAGGATCTATTCATAGACAACTTACCATTATTTAGTCTTCCAACAGCAATCTGTCCCACATAGGAATCATAGTCCAGACTCGTAATTAAAAACTGGGGTTTATGATCATCGAAGACCAGTGGCCCTTCGATGTTTTCAAGAATGGTTTCAAACAATGGAGTTATATTTATTGATTCATTCTCAAGTTCATCGTGCGCTATCCCCCGTTTAGCATTTGTATATATAATTGGAAATTCTATTTGCTCATCGGAGGCATCGAGATCAATGAACAAGTCATATACTTCATTAATGACTTCATTAATCCTAGCGTCAAGCCTATCAATCTTATTAATAACTAAAATAATTGGTAAATCTTTTTCTAAGGCTTTCTTTAGAACGAACCTTGTCTGAGGTAAAGGTCCCTCACTCGCGTCGACCAGCAAGAGAGCACCATCCACCAGATTTAAACTTCTTTCCACTTCTCCTCCAAAATCGGCATGACCTGGAGTATCAAGAATATTGATTTTTACTTTATTATAAAAAATTGCTGTATTTTTTGCAGTGATAGTAATACCACGTTCTTTTTCAAGATCCATTGAATCCATTACTCTATCCACTACCTCCTGGTGAGGCTTAAAAGTACCACTCTGTTTTAACATTGCATCAACAAGAGTGGTTTTCCCATGATCTACATGGGCGATTATTGCAATATTTCTATAGTTTTCTTTTCTCATTTACTTAATAATCATTAATGATAATGTACACATATGCCAATCGAATCCGCCCCCGTACCCATAAAAGTGTATCCCATTTTCCATTACAGTAGGTATAAGTCTGACAACTTGTGGCACATTTACCAAAACAAAAGCCCCTGTCCTAAAACAAGGGCTTTATGACGGTGGGCGTTGAGAGATTTGAACTCCCGACTTCCTCCTTGTAAGGAAGGCACTCTATATTCGTGAAAAATCTTTTGTATCCTATTTTAATAAGACCATCTTGCGGGTCTTAACAAAGTCTTTAGCCTGTAGTTGATATAGGTAGACCCCTGCACCTACCTGCTGACCCAAATCATTGGTAGCATCCCAAGTAATTGTATGGTAGCCTGCTGCTGTACCTTGCATGTTGAAGGTCTTAACCCTCTGCCCCAGCATATTGTAGATGGTAAGTGTAACATCACTTATCTCTGGCAGGTCAAAGCGAAGTGTCGTAGTTGGATTGAAGGGATTGGGATAGTTTTCATGAAGGGCAAATTCTGTCGGTATTCCTTCTCCTTCTGTAGAGAGATATTCATAACGATTAACGAACACCACTCTATCATCCCCTGTAACTTCTAACGTATCAATACCATCAGTGGCTTCCATACTGAACTTAACCGTCACTCTTGGCAACATTGGGAATAACTCAAAGGCGTTATCCGCAAATTCCTGATATGTAATGGCATATGATGTATCCGTCGTGTTATGCACCATTTCTACCTGCATTTTACCTATCTGTACATATATAAGATAATCCACCACTTCATTATCAACTTCATTGCTGGTATTCCATTTAAGTTTGTAAGTATCTGTCAGATTGGATTGGGTGATGTTGATACTGTCTGATGCCGTGCTTAACCAATCGAAGGGATAAGGCGCATCCTGAACATTCAATACGGTGAAAGAAAAAGCGGTGGAGTCATTTAATTGACCGTCACTGACAAATGCTTTTACGCTGGAAGTGCCAAAATAATCAGCCACTGGTTTTAATCGCACCGTATCATTTGAGACTGTTACAGTTAGTCCCGAAGTATCAGAAACTGCTGAATAGGTTAAGGCATCACCATCGATATCTGAGGCACTTAACTTAAGCGCCTTGCCATCGGTATCTTCATATGTAGTATCAGTAACAACTGCGACAATAACCGGTGCATCATTTACATTGATAACCTTGAAAGTAAAGCTGGTAGTATCCATAAGCGCATTATCTGAGACAACCACCGTGATTTTGGCAGTTCCCGTATAGTTTATTGCAGGATTAAGCTTTAATGTATCCGAACTGATGGTTAACCCCACAGCACTGGTATCAGAACTGGCGCTGTAGGTTAAGGCATCACCTTCTACATCCGAGGCACTTAATACAATCGATTTTTCTGTCTCTTCATCGGTGGAATCATTGGAAACAGCCGTTATTACAGGAGCATCATTGACATTAATTACTTTAATATCAAATTTGGTTGTATCGGTGAGCACATTATCTGAAACAATTACCATAATTACAGAAGTCCCCGTATAGTTTAGGGCAGGTGTAAGCTTTAATGTATCAGTACTAATGGTTACAGCCACAGCACTGGTATCAGAACTGGCGCTGTAGGTTAAGGCATCACCTTCTATATCCGAGGCACTTAACTTAAGTGCCTTGCCATCAGAGTCTTCAGAAATGGAATCATTGGCAACAGCTGTTATTACAGGCGCATCATTTACATTGATCACTGTAAAGTAAAATTTGGTTGTATCGGTAAGCACATTATCTGAAACAATTACCATAATTACAGAAGTCCCCGTATAGTTTAGGGCAGGTGTAAGCTTTAATGTATCAGTACTAATGGTTACAGCCACAGCACTGGTATCAGAACTGGCGCTGTAGGTTAAGGCATCACCTTCTATATCCGAGGCACTTAATACAATCGATTTTTCAGTCTCTTCATTGGTGGATTCATTGGAAACAGCCGTTATGACAGGCGCATCATTTATGGGGGTTACTGTTAAGGTAAATGTTGTAGAATCTTTGAGAGACCCATCTGAAGCATAAGCAGTAATGGTTGAGGTCCCATTCCAGTCCGGTGCCGGGGTTAAAGAAAGTGTATCAGTTGAAACAGCTGCCTCTACACTTGAGGAACTGGATTTCCCGCTATACGTTAAGGCATCACCTTCTATATCTGTTGCGCTGAGTTTAATGATTCTTACTCCTGAATCCTCAGAAATTGTATCATTATTTACCCCAGAGAGCACTGGAGCATCGTTGATATTCACCACTGTTAAATTAAAACTAGCGGTATCACTTAATTGGGTGTCCGATACAATAACTGTTACTTTTGCAACCCCGGTATAGTTTAATGCAGGAGTTATTTTTAGTGTATCACTATTAAGTTGAACCCCTACCCCTGTTGTATCGGAACTTGCACTGAAGGATAAAACATCACCATCAACATCTCTTTTTCCCATTGTAATTATCTTTTCTACTTCTTCATTTGTAGTGATATCCGCAATGCTTAATGAGGGAGGATCATTGATTGCTTCAACAGTCAGTGTGAATGAGGAAGTATCCACCAAGCCTCCATCAGTCGCATAAACAGAAATAGTAGAAGTACCGTTCCAGTTAGAACTCGGAACAATTGATAATGAATCATTAGAAAGGGTTACAGTAACATTTTGAGTGTTTGATTTTGCACTTAATGAGAACGAATCACCATTATAATCAACGGCCGTTATTTTTATTTTAGCTGATGAATCTTCGTTAATTGTTATATCTGCGATTTGTGATAATGCAGGTGCGACATTGAATACATTCGCTATTTTTTTAAAATGAAAATCAGCATAATCGCTATTGTTATATGAAGTAGCTACAGTAAAAATGTTACCCTTATCATCATACTCAAGTCCCCATATATAATCATAATAATCCTGTTTACCAAGTATACTATACCATTGAGGTACACCATCACTGTTTAAAAGCAATATCCCTTCATCATAAAATTTATTGTTTTCGTCAATTTGGTCTTCAATTGTAATGATTGGAAAACCGTTGGGAAGTATTTCAAGTTCTAATGGGTAATCATTACCATAGGTATTATACTTTTTAACCCACTGCAGGTCTCCAAGCGTATCTATCTTTGCCAGAAACGCATCATTTGAACTACTATCTAAAGTATCATTTTGTGTTCTCCCTGTGAAATATATGTATCCATTATTATCGAACCTCATAACCTCAAAATCCTGGTGGCCTCCAAAATTATATTCTTTTTTCCATATTTGATTACCATCTAAATCTGTTTTAATTATTAACCCATCATGTTCCCAAAAATTTTCATGCGGCACATTATGGACACTGCCCATCAAATAAAGGAAATTATTTTTCTCCAATATTCCCCAGAGCCATTCACCTTTGCCATAATCGAAAGACTTGCTCCATTGCTTGTTTCCTTCAGAATCCAGTTTTACAAGAATACCATTACTTAGGTCATCACCACCAGAAAGTGTATCGTACCCCGTTATATATATATTGTTATTAACTATTACCAATTCTCTTCCGCCATAGCTTGAGACACCAAGAGATTTTTCCCAGATTTTATTCCCATTTTTATCCAAACTAATCGGTGTATAATCCGAACCATTAGAATCATAGTAATACAAACTAGTAATATAATTCCCTGCGGAATCTTGAGTAGTAGCATTTGCTAAAGTAATCCCATATGTACCTGTACCATCAATTACCTTAGTCCATAGAGTATCACCTTCTTCATTCACTTTAACAATGTAAGCATCTCTTGTGTCGCTGAAGGAATATGATCTGCCAGTTATGATAAAATTGCCGTCATCATCACGGTATAGTGAATAAGCGTAGTCATGACCTGAGCCACCGTACCATTTTTCCATTGACACTGATGGTGCAGTACCCAGGCCATAAATTGTAAAGGGAGTATCTATGACGGTATAATTTGGGTTTTGAAATTTTAGCCTGACATTATATACAGTTTGACTTGATGAATGGACAGATTTCAGGTTTAGACTGTCCCCGCTTAATTCAAACAACGAATTATGATCCGAACCTGTGCCATCAGTGAATGAAATAGAATATCCTCCAATGTCCGGTACTGTCTTTAATAAACCAACATGGCTTTGGGCCGGCTGTATCAGAATATTATCTAATACAGCATAGTCCGCACCTGTCAGATGTGGTGTTACATTTATATCCGCTGTTTTGTTACTCTCATTGCCAGCATTATCCATAGCGGAAATTCGATAGTAATAAGTCGTTTCGTTTGTCAAACTAGAATGAGTATAGGTTTCAGTCCCGGCAGAAACTGTCGCAAGTAATACGGTGGGACTTGAACTAGTACTACCGTAGACCTTGTAGGATGCCAGGTCGCTCTCGTTGTTAGCAGTCCAAGTTAATACGACTTGTCCATTATCCGGGGTGGCCGCCAGGCCGGTGGGCGTGGTGGGCGCGGTTCCATCATAAGTCCAGTTAAATTGGCTTGCCGCCGTATTATTATTACTTGAGGCATCGGTAAACTTGTTTGCGGCCACATCAATGGTGGTTGCACCACTGGCTGATGGAGTAAAAGTAGCGGTATACACCGTACTAGAGGTTGCCGAGAAACTACTCAAAGCACCGCCTGAAACGGTGATATCTCCCACTACAAAATTGCTGGTGGCCTCACTGGAAGTAAAGGTGACCGTTAACGTGGCGTCATTGGTGGTGCCGCCATCACTCACTGCATTCGAACCATCGGTAGCAGTAATCGTCATGGTAGGAACTAATTTATCATTCAGTTTAATGGGTGTAGCCACTAAAGATGCTGGTGTCGCATTTCCTAGTGCATCAAAATTAGAAGCATCATCTACAGCTGCCCATGATACGGTTTCTACGCCACTCGGTGTACCAGTGATTGTCAAAAAGCATCTAAATTTCGTTTCCCCACCTACCAATGCCGATGCGCTGCTTTCAGATGTGTTATCTTGTTGCTTGAGACTACTAATAACTACTGCAGTGGCACCTCCACCATTTTGAACAAATATAAAATTTACATCGCTTTTATCAATGGCTCCACTTCCCCCGTTGGTACTGTATACACCTTCTGAATACGTAGCATCTATATAACTATTATCGGCAGCCAATGATGAAGCTGTGAGGTAGGGATATAACTTATCATTCAGCGTAACTGTATTATTACTTTGGGTTGTAGATGCTTCATTACCCGCCAAATCATAGATTCCATTATCAACAGGAACTACAGTAAGTGTCTCACTACCATTAGGAGGGTATCCTGTAAGAGAAATGCCTAGTGTGTAGACATTTCCACTAATTGAAATGCTACTTGGTGTAGCACTTGACAGTGATAACAGCCCTGCCGTAGCTAAACCACCAGTTATGGTTAATTGAAAGTCCGATGCTTCTAATGCACCACTTCCGCCACTAGTATTATATACCGCTTCGCTCATTGTAACGGCTATGGTGCTATTATCCGATGCAAGCGATACGGAGGATATTGTAGGCACTGTTCCATCATAAGTCCAGTTAAACTGGGTGGCAGCCGTATTATTATTCCCAACTGCATCGGTAAACCCATTTGCCGCTACATCAATAGTAGTTGCACCACTGGCTGATGGGGTAAAAGTAGCGGTATATACCGTACTAGAGGTTGCTGAGAAACTACTTAAAGCACCGCCTGAAACGGTGATATCTCCAACTACAAAATTGGTGGTGGCCTCACTGGAAGTAAAGGTAACCGTTAGCGTGGCGTCATTGGTGGTAGCACCATCGCTAACCGCACTACTTCCATCGGTGGCTGTGATCGTCATGGTGGGCGCGGTTCCATCATAAGTCCAGTTAAATTGGCTTGCCGCCGTATTATTATTCCCAGCTGCATCTGTAAACTTGTTTGCGGCAACATCAATGGTGGTGGCACCACTGGCTGATGGGGTAAAAGTAGCGGTATAGGTCGTATTGCTACTGGTATCGGTATTGGTAAAACTACTTAAAGCCCCGCCTGAAACAGTGATGTCTCCAACTACAAAATTGGTGGTGGCCTCACTGGAAGTAAAGGTAACCGTTAGCGTGGCGTCATTAGTGGTAGCACCATCGCTAACCGCACTACTTCCATCGGTGGCTGTGATCGTCATGGTGGGCGCGGTTCCATCGATGACTAATGCTTTATTGGCCCCTAATGAATTGGTTGCTCCTGGACTGGCAAGAGTTAAGGTAGCATTATTTCCAGCCCCATCTTTAATGAAGGCTGGACCTGAATTTATAGTAAGAGCACTGGTGCTCTTATAATCCAAGTCACTACTCGTATGTCCTGAAGCTACCGTATAATCGAAGGTCAAGGTATTGGAGCCGGAGCCGCTGGAATAATTAACCATGGCATCTGAAGAACCGGTCTCCAATTCTAATCGAGGTGTGGCTGAGGTAACATGTACGACTTCACTAAAGGTAATCGTAATGGCAATGACATCATCCACTTTGTAACTGCCGTTAGCTGTAGTGGATGACACTGAGGATACGGTAGGAGCGGTATTGTCAGGTGCATTTTCATACCAGGCAATAGCATCATCATAATACGATGAAGAAACAATATCCATATCCCCATCATTATCCATATCGGCTACAAAGACATCATAGGCCCCATCAGCACTAGTGGCAATATCCGCTGCCGTCCAGGATGGATCGGAAGCACCATTATTTTCATACCAGGCAATGACGTCATCATTGAACGATGCGGATACAATATCCATATCCCCATCATTATCCATGTCCGCTGCAAAGACAACTTCTGCCCCATCAGCACTAGTGGCAATATCTGCAGCCGTCCAGGATGGATCGGAAGCACCATTATTTTCATACCAGGCAATGGCGTCATCATTGAACGATGCGGATACAATATCCATATCCCCATCATTATCCATATCCGCGACAAAAACGGACATTGCCTGATCTGCACTAGTGGCAATATCCGCTGCCGTCCAGGATGGATTCGCCGCCCCGTCGTTCTCGTACCAGGCGATGGCATCATCATTGGCTGATGCAGATACAATATCCATATCCCCATCATTATCCATATCTGCAACAAAGACATCATAGGCCCCATCAGCACTAGTGGCAATATCTGCAGCCGTCCAGGACGGATCTGCTGCACCATTATTCTCGTACCAGGCAATGGCGTCGTCACTATATGATGCAGAGACGATATCTAGATCCCCATCATTATCCATATCTGCAACAAAAACACCCCTTGCGCCATCCGCACTCGTCGCAATATCGGCAGCCGTCCAGGATGGGTCGGCGGCACCATTATTCTCGTACCAGGCGATGGCGTCATCATTTTTTGAGGCTGAAACAATATCCATGTCGCCATCATTATCCATATCCGCAGCAAAAACAGAAAAAGCGTCATCTGCACTGGTAGCTATATCCGCTGCCGTCCAGGATGGATTCGCTGCCCCGTCGTTCTCGTACCAGGCAATGGCGTCATCAACTTGTGAAGCAGAGAGAATATCCATATCCCCATCATTATCCATATCGGCAACAAAAACACCCCTTGTGCCATCCGCACTCGTCGCAATATCGGCTGCAGTAAATGAATGACTTCCAAAAGCAGACAAACCATTCTCATACCAAGCGATGGCATCGTCATCCGCCGATGCAGATACAATATCCATATCCCCATCATTGTCAATATCCGCTACAAAAACACTTCTTGCGGCATCAGCATCAGTGGCTATATCCGTAGCCGTCCAGGAAGGATCAGCAGCACCATCATTTTTGTACCAAGCAATGGTATTATCACCGCCTGAGGCAGATACAATATCCATATCCCCATCATAATCCATATCGGATAAAAAGACAGATTGCGCTCCATCAGCACTAGTGGCTATATCCGCAGCCGTAAACGATGGATCTGCAGCACCATTATTCTCATACCAGGCAATGGCATCATCTGCATTAGATGCTGAAACAATATCTAAATCACCATCATTATCCATATCCGCTACAAAAACGGAATGCGCTTCATCTGCGTTGGTGGCAATATCAGCAGCACTCCAGGATGGATCGGCAGCACCATTATTCTCATACCAGGCAATGGTATTATCACCCAGCGATGCCGATACAATATCCATATCACCATCATTATCCATATCCGCTACAAAAACGGACATTGCCCCATCTGCGCTGGTAGCTATATCCGCAGCCGTAAACGATGGATCAGCAGCACCATTATTCTCATACCAGGCAATGGTGTCATCAAGTCGGGATGCCGATACAATATCCATATCCCCATCATTATCCATATCCGCTACAAAAACACTTCTTGCGGCATCAGCATCAGTGGCTATATCCACTGCCGTCCAGGAAGGATCAGCAGCACCATCATTCTCATACCAGGCAATGGCGTCGTCATTATATGATGCAGAAACAATGTCCATATCCCCATCATTATCCATATCCGCTACAAAAACGGACATTGCATTATCAGCGCTCGTAGCAATATCCGCAGCCGTAAACGATGGATCTGCAGCGCCATTATTCTCATACCAGGAAATAGCATCATCTGCGCCTGAGGCAGATACAATATCCAGATCCCCATCATTATCCATATCCGCTACAAAAACAGAATTAGCTCCATCAGCGCTGGTGGCAATATCGGCAGCCGTAAATGAAGGTTGGGCAACTAATATCGATGCAATGAGACTCAGGAGTAAAATGCTATTGCGCATTTATCAAATCCAACCTTCAAAATCAAGGATAGTAATGGTGTTTTTCGAGGTTGTTTGGGTGTTTATATTTGCAAAGGTGAGGATAGAAAATATTCTATAGAGATGGCTCATAAAGAAAGTTACAATAAATTATATAAAAAGCCTGTTTCTCTTTTAATTAACAAAATTACACTCTCATATTTGCAATAATATAGCGTTCACCTATTTGTTCACCTATTTTGCGTATATATCTGATATAAGTCTGACAACTTGTGGCACATTTACCAAAGCAAAAGCCCCTGTCGTGAAACAAGGGCTTTGTAACGGTGGGCGTTGAGAGATTTGAACTCCCGACTTCCTCCTTGTAAGGGAGGCACTCTGACCAGCTGAGTTAAACGCCCTAAATTTCGGCGCGAAATTAGGCCACTTTTTTCGTTTTTGAAGTAGACTTTTTGATCGTTTTCTTGCGTCCGTTCAATCCAGGTAACGCTACATCGATCACATCCATCATTTCTTTCGCAAAATGAAAATCCAAATCTTTCTTGATATGTTCCGGAATGTCTTCCAGATCTTTACGATTATGATCTGGTAAAATAATAGTCTTGATCCCGGAACGGTGAGCGGCAGTTACCTTTTCTTTCACTCCACCAATAGGCAACACATTTCCGCGAAGGGTGATCTCACCGGTCATAGCTACTTTATTTTCCACCGATTTTCCCATCAGCAAAGAAACAATGGCCGTAAACATACTCACACCAGCCGAAGGGCCGTCTTTCGGAATCGCACCCGCAGGTACATGTACATGGATATCGGTTTCCTTGTTGAAATCTTCGTCCAGCCCCAGGATATCCGTATGAGACCTTACATAGGTCATTGCGGCGGTGGCTGATTCTTTCATCACATCGCCCAGTTGCCCAGTAAGAGTCAAGGTACCCTTTCCTTTCATTTTGGAGGCTTCTACAAATAGAATATCGCCACCGGCAGCTGTCCAAGCTAATCCAGTGACAACACCTGGTTTTGTTGTCCTTTCCGCAATTTCAGAATAAAAACGGGGCGCTCCCAGATATTCAGTGACTTTCTTTTTGTTCACGCGAATCTTTTTTGATTTTTTTTCAACCTGATCACGAGCCACTTTCCGAAATACATTGGCAATTTCCCGTTCCAAGTTTCGGACACCTGCTTCCCGGGTATATGAATTAATCAATTCCTTAACTCCCTTTTCATCCAGTGTAACATCTTTCTTCGTAAGGCCGTTTTCTTCTAGCTGTTTGGGAATTAAATGTCGTTTTGCAATCTGAACTTTTTCATCTTCAATGTAACCGGAGAAATCAATGATTTCCATGCGGTCTTTCAAGGCCGGTGGAATAGGATCCTGGTAATTCGCTGTGGCAATAAACATAACTTTGCTCAAGTCAAAATCCACTTCAAGGTAATGATCGTTAAAGGTATTATTTTGTTCCGGATCCAATACTTCCAACAAAGCCGAAGAAGGGTCTCCGCGATAGTCCATACCTAACTTATCAATTTCATCCAGCATAAATACTGGGTTATTAGTACCGGCTTTTTTCAAATACTGAATAATTCTACCTGGCAGTGCACCGATATAAGTTCGACGGTGACCACGAATCTCCGCCTCATCTCTCACACCACCAAGAGAGATGCGAATAAATTCTCTACCCATCGATCGAGCAATTGAGCGACCCAGCGATGTTTTGCCTACCCCTGGAGGCCCTGCAAAACATAGAATCGGTCCACGGATTGCCCCTTCGGGATTTTTCTTCATTTTCAGTGCCCGTACTGCTAAGTATTCCAGTATTCTTTCTTTCACTTTATTCAATCCAAAATGGTCTTCATCAAGAATAGCTTTTGCATCCGGTATATTGATCGAATCTTCGGAAGTCTTCGACCATGGTAATTCCGTAAGCCAATCTAGGTAAGTTCGTGACACAGTATATTCCGGAGATTGGGTAGGGATTTTTGAAAGACGATCTAATTCTTTCAGAGCTACCTTTTCTGCTTCTTCCGGCATCTTAGCTGCTTTGATTGCGTCTTCGATTTCCTTTAGTTCAACATGCGATTCATCCTCGCCCAACTCCCGTTTTATGGCTTTCATTTGTTCCCGTAGATAATATTCCCGCTGGGATTTGGCAATTTCATCATGAACTTCGGTCTGAATTTCTTCACCTAGTTTGATGCGTTGAATTTCTTTAGTTAAAATTTTTATTGCTTTCTCAACTCGCTTTTTGATATTTAGTTCTTCCAAAACATCCTGCTTTTCAGGATTCGGAACGGTGAGCAAGGAAACAGCCCTATCAGCAAGGCGAGACGGTTTCTGGATATTAGATAGCATTCCGGTATGTTCTTCGCTGAGGTTGGGAGCAACCTGAATCAATTCATCAAAAACCGTGCGGAGATTATTGGCCATAGCATCTAGCTCTACATCATCTTCCTGTGCCTTATCAGACATGCGCTGAGTAGTAGCACGGTAATAAGGTTCGCTTTCTTCAAATGATAAAATCTTGACACGATCAATTCCCTGCACAATAGCTGATTTGCTATTATCAGGCATATCAAATACTTTAAGAACCATTGCTAGTGTTCCAAATGAATACAAATCTTCAGGATTCGGATCTTCAATGGATCCGTCTTCTTGAGCCACCACAACAATATGTTTGCTGTTCGTGGGTAATTCATTAATCAATTTCAGAGATTTATCACGGCCAATGTAAATGGGGATAACCTGCTGCGGGAATAATACCGTATTCCGCAGGGGCATAATTGGATAGGATTTGCTTTCCTCCAGAAGTTCTTCATTCATATCTTTTTCAATTTCGTCATTCATGACATTCCTTATTTTATATCCAATACCAATTAATCAAACCTTATGCCATATACAATAATATGCTTATATGACGTATAATTATCAAAAATATATCTTTTCTCTGCCATATAGGTTTACTTTGGTAACATATGGCAAGAAACACAATTTTCACGGAATTCGTGGGCCATTTGCTTTGCTATCACTAGTCCAGATCCAAAATTCATTTCACGTTCAGTAGCATGACATCTTAAACAGGTACTTTCATCAATATACTGCATATGGGCCACAAAGTTCGAAAGTTTTGGCGGCACTTTTCCATCGACTAGGATCAAAGGAGGTTCGGCAACTGCAATTTCCGGCTTCATTTCAATTCCTTGATCGGCATAAATCATCCAAACTAAAACTAACCCGGCAACAACCACCATTCCGTAAATCATGTTTTTATATTGATTCAATCTTCTATCTTTACCAAGCGGGCCTGTTCATCTGCATGGTATGAACTCCTTACCAATGGGCCTGATTCAACCACGCGAAATCCCAATTTGAGACCGATTTGTTTATAATCTTCAAATTCATGACTTGCGACATAACGGTCAACGGGGAGGTGTTTTATTGTTGGTTGTAAATACTGACCGATTGTAAATATTTCGACCCCCAGATCTACAACTTCTTTCATGGTTTCGATAACTTCATCTTTTACCTCGCCTAGGCCAACCATCATACCTGATTTCGTCCGCAAACCATAAGCCACCGATTCCTTTAAAACATTCAAACTACGAGACCAAACCGCCTGGGCCCGAACTTGCTTACTGATCCGTTCCACGCATTCTACATTATGTGAAAATATTTCAGGTCCCGCCTCAAATACTGTTTTTAACGCTGGCAGATATCCCTGGAAATCAGGCGTCAATACTTCTACTGTACATTCTGGTACATGGTGATGGACCTGTCGAATCGTTTCGGCCCAGATTTTGGCTCCAAAATCCTCCTTTATATCATCACGATCTACAGAAGTAATTACTACATGTCGCAAATTCATTTTCTGAATTGCCGTAGCTGTTCGAACCGGTTCCATCCTATCCACACTAATTGGTTTTCCAGTGCCCACTGAGCAAAATCCGCAGGCACGTGTACAGATATCGCCTAAGATCATAATGGTCGCTGTTCCCCGATTCCAGCATTCATAAATATTTGGGCAGCGTGCTTCTTCGCACACCGTATGGAGATTATTCTGGGCAACTACATTTTGAACAAATCGGTAATCTTTACCATAATGGAGGCGGATTCTGGGTTTATTACCAGCAATTCGATTTGTAAGTGTTTTCATCAACTCACTTTCTGAAACAGGAAAATCATGTAACGTTTATACTTCCGGAATTCAATACTATCTAATAATGATAATTGCTTCATCTTTTCATTGACTCTTTTACCAAAGGCTTTCTTGAGTATTTTCATAATAAAAGAATAGTTTTTATCCATATAGTTGGATGAGAATTCAACTGTTGGGTAAATATAGCGCTCCATAAATGCTTTGGCGCTGTCAAGGGTAGGCATTGTGTTTTCCGTTTGATCATATTCTCTTAGAAGTTTAAAGCCATATTCTTCTCCAATCTCCATATATACTTTTTCATTATGGGAGGCTTTAATATGCCAATCACCACTACCATCATTATGATGCAAAAAATAATCGGAGGCCAATAGGTAACCACCTTCTCGAATAGTTTTTCGAGCAGTTTTCCATCCCGGTTGAATTTGGATATAACAGGCACTTTCACTTTCCAAAACAAGATCATACTGTTTTTCAGGTTCAAAATCTTCAAACTTGGAGCGGTGGAATTTGACTTCACCATTATACTTTTCTGCAAATACCTTTTCTTGGTGCTCATCAGGAGAGAGTGCTTCCACTTTATATCCTTTATTTAAAAGATAGCTGGAATTACCCCCGATCCCAGCACCGACATCAAGTATTGTTTTTACATCTTCTGGGATAAAGGAAGTCAGATGTTCTATGTATCGATCTTGGGCAGCAACTATGTCATGCAGTGACAGATTTTCTGCACTCACCAATTTAGGGTCATCCCAAAAACCATAATGCAGATAAGGGGAACGAACTGATTCCGAATAGAGTTTCAGAACGTGATCAATTGGCATCAGAGTAGTGTTTCTAAATTCATATTCTCAAGATTCTCCCGCACGGTATCAACAAATCGGCTTCCACCCGCACCATCGATCAAGCGATGATCAAAGCCCAAGGATAAAACCATCATACTTTTAATTCCAATGGTATCGCCTTCTTTAGTTTCAATCACAACCGGTCGTTTTTTGATAACACCTACACCAAGGATTCCAACATTAGGCTGGTTGATAATAGGTGTACCCATTGTTACATTAAAAACTCCGAAATTTGAAATTGAAAATGTAGAGCCTTGTAACTCGTCAGGATTAAGCTGTTTATTCCTAGTGCGCAAAGCCAAGTCTCTTACTTTTCGGCACAAGCCTAAAAAATTAAGTTCCTCACATTTTTCAAGTACCGGTACCATCAGACCCTTATTTACAGCAACAGCCATACCCATATTTACATTTTTGTGGTAAACAATGGATGAATCCTCAAGGGAAGCATTCATTTCCGGTTGACTATTTAAGGCTTTTACACAAGCCCGGATAATAAATGGTGTGTATGTCAGTTTATAACCTTCCCGCTGGTAAAAAGTATCTTCCTGCTTGTTCACATAATTCACGATTGCGCTCATATCAACTTCTGTCATCACATAGACATGGGCAGAGGTATCAAGGCTATTTCGCATGTGTTCCGCTATCAGTTTACGCATATGATCCATCTCGACTGTCTCATCCAATCTTGAGAAAGCAGGTGGTACTGCTAAAGGTTGTGCCATATCCGATTGTTTTGCAGATGGAACGGTCAATCGGGATTTAAGATAATTTAATACATCAACCTTGGTCACCCTACCGCCCTTACCCGTACCTAAAATTGTCATTAATTCGTCTATCTCTATATTATTCTCGATCGCAATTTTATTTACAACAGGAGTGAAAAATTTCTTTTCACCTGACTGTGGTTTTGTTTTTGGTGATATCGCCTTTGGTACTTCAACAATTTTATCCTCAACTAATTCTTCAGTTTTCTGTTCTGATACCAATGACTGAGTTGATTTTTGAACCAAAGCCGCATCACTATCTGTTTCCACCTTAGCAATCACTGTCCCCACTTCCATTATATCATTTGGTTTAGCCAGGATTTCAACAATGGTTCCAGCTGCAGGGGAGGGGATTTCAGAATCAACTTTGTCGGTTCCAATTTCCAGCAGGATTTCATCCATTTCGACTATATCCCCGATTTTTTTTCGCCATTCAATAATGGTACCTTCTGTAATGGATTCACCCATCTTGGGCATGACAATATCTATAACCATCAGTACTCCAATAATTCTGTTAACGCCTTTTGAACATCACTGGTCTGCGGTAAAACTTTCTCCTCCAAAAACCAGTTGTAAGGCACATGTGCATCGGCAGCACCAACCCGTTTAATGGGTCCGTCCAGTGATTCAAAATGCTGATCAGCAATAATAGCTGCAATTTCCGCACCGGGTCCATTAGTAAGCACGTCTTCATATACCACTAACACTTTCCCTGTTTTGGTTACGGAAGCTTCAATAGCATCATGATCTAAGGGGTTTAATGTCCGTAAGTCCACAATCTCCACCAATCCATGATCAATGCCTAAGGCCTTAACCGCTTCAATTGATTTTTGCACCATGGCTCCCCACGTAATAATTGTTGCTACTGACCCTTCTTGCACCACACTCGCCTGACCAAATGGTAGAATATAATTTTCATCCGGTTCCGGTGTGGCAGCAAATCCTTGTCGATATAAGCCTTTGTGTTCCATAAACAGCACCGGATCATCCATTCGACATGCTGCTTTTAACAAACCTTTGGCATCGGCCGCATTAGAAGGATAAGCAATCCGAATCCCTGGCATATGGATGAAATAACCATCGATCGATTGACTATGGCAAATGGCGCCGTGTATATATCCGCCAACAGGTACTCTCATTATTAACGGGCATTTCCATTTTCCATTCGAGCGATACCGCATCGAAGCAACTTCATTTCTTATTTGCATCATGGCAGGCCATATATAATCACCGAATTGGATTTCAACACAGGGTTTCCAACCAGTAACGGCCAATCCTACAGCTGTACCAATAATAGACGCTTCCGCCAGAGGTGAATTAAACACTCTTTTCTTTCCGAATTGATTCATTAACCCTCGAGTAGCGGTAAAAACACCTCCTTTTGGGTCAGCAATATCTTGGCCATAGATTACTATCTTTTCATCACGTTCCATTTCTTCCGCCATGGCATGATTAATGGCATCCACCAATACAATTTTGTCATTTTTGATATTGAATGCTGTTTCTTTTAATGCTGGCTGATTGGTATACACATGATCCAAAGCCGTATTTTGATCTGGGTGGTCCTGTTGATCTGCCCATTCTGCATCTGTATCTACTTGCTTTTTTACTTCATTTCTAATTTTTTCAAAATACTTGGATGTGGCAATTTTTGCTTGGATACAATCAGTTTCAAACTTGATGATCGGATCTTTATTAAGATCTTTATTTAATTCATCCTTCGATCGATATTTCCGCTGATCATCTGAAGAAGAGTGAGACAACAAGCGAACTACATGAGATACAATAACTGAAGGGCCTTTGCCCTTCTGGGCCCGTTCTATTGCTTGTTGGAACGCCAAGTTTGTTTCAAAAAAGTTGGTTCCATCTACATCGTACCGCGACAGATTTTTATATCCTGCGACCAGAGCAAACACAGAGCTTCCAGCGGTCTGTTCAGAAATATGGACACTGATGGCGTATTCATTATCCTCAATATGAAAAATAACCGGTAATTTTTCCCGGCTGGCCCAGTTCAAGGCTTCATGAAACTCACCTTCGCTTGAACTTCCTTCCCCTGATGACACATATACGATTTCTTTTGTTTCTTCCCATTTCCGTGACATGGCACAGCCAACAGCCTGTAAGAATTGAGTTCCGGTAGGACTGGATTGACTAACAATTCGCAAATCTTTATGACCATAATGCTGGGGCATTTGCCGGCCTCCAGAATTGGGGTCATCCTTTCGAGCCAAAAATGAAAGCAGTTGTTCTCTTCCAGTCATGCCCAGACCAAGACAAAGCGCCGCATCACGGTAATAAGGATAGGCCCAGTCCTGCCCAGGATTCATATTTACCGCAGCCGCCATTTGAGCTGCTTCATGTCCAGAACAACCGATATGAAAAAAGGCCTTGCCCTGTTTCAACATAATCAACTGCTTTTCATCCAGCCTTCGGGCCAATACCATTTTTCGGTATATTTCTAGTAATTCTTTTTTCTGAAATCCGTGCAGCCTGGGCATTAATTCACACCCGCCTTTTCCTGATTTTGAAATGCCTGATGAAATGACTTTAATATACTTTTTTTCACTTCACCCATATTTAGTTTTTCCCCAACAATCTTTTCCATAGACGTAACACCGTATTCAAAAATACCACAAGGGATAATGCCCCTGTAATAATCCAGGTCTGTATTTACATTCAGAGCAAAACCGTGCATGGTAACCCATCGTGAAATTCGTACCCCCTGAGCTCCAATTTTTTCATCACCTACCCAAACACCTGTTAATCCTTCTTTGACATCTGCTTTAATTTCATATTCATTTAGTGTATCGATAATAACTTGTTCTAGTCTACGCATATACCAACTTATACTTGTGGTATACCGATGAAGATCAAGGATTGGGTATCCTACTAATTGGCCTGGGCCATGATAAGTGATGTCACCACCTCGTTCAATATGAAATATCTTTGCATCCTCTGGCGCAGATTGGAGTAGATGATTTTCATTCGCATTTTTTCCTAGTGTGTAAACAGACTCGTGCTCTACAAGTAATAGCGTGTCAGTTGTATCTCCATTTAATACTTTCTGGTGATAACCTTTTTGAAGGTCCCAGGTGGACTGATAATCCATATAACCGAGATCAATCACTTTGATAATTGTTTGATTAGACATTTACTGATGCACACCTTGTCCAAATGCATCTAAAGCAGCTTCCATTATAGCTTCAGATAATGTTGGGTGGGCATGGACCGTCATGGCAATTTCCTGCCAAGTTGTTTCTAATGTTTTGGCCACACCCAATTCAGCAATCATTTCTGTCGCTTCACTACCGACAATATGACAGCCCAATAATTCTCCATATGTTTCATCAAAAATAATTTTGACAAATCCAGTAGAATCTCCAGTCGCTAAGGCTTTCCCACTGGCTCGAAATTCAAACTTTCCAACTTTAATTTGGTGCCCTTTATCTATGGCGGTCGCTTCTGTCATACCCAGTGAAGCCACCTGAGGCTGGCAATAGGTACATGCGGGGATATTGCTATAATCTACGGGATGGGTGGTATTCCCTGCTGCATGCTCAACTGCCACATGCCCCTGGGCTGAAGCTAAATGTGCCAGCCAAGGCGGGCCGGAGACATCACCGATAGCATAAATATTCGGAACCGAGGTTTGATTGAACTCATTAATCGTTATAGCTCCTTGATCGGTAGAAACACTAATTTTTTCCAAGCCAATATTTTCAATATTTCCTGTAACTCCTGTTGCTACTAAAACAATATCCGCATTAAGGACCTGGGTATTATCCCCCTTTTTAGCATTCACCTTCACTTTGGTTTTTAGTTTTTTAATATTAGTCACTTTTGTTTCTTTATAAATCTTGATTCCAGATTTCTTGAAACTTTTTTCTACTTCTTTTGAAACATCTACATCCTCAACCGGAAGGATATCTGGCATCATCTCAATCAGATGTACTTCCGTTCCATACTCATTATAAAAATAGGCAAATTCCACACCAATCGCGCCGGCACCAATGATCACCATCTTTTTGGGTGGTGATTTCAAAATCATGGCCTCCTTGGATGTGATCACTTGTTTTCCATCTGGTTCTATACCCGGAAATACACGTGGCCGTCCACCAGTGGCTATTATGATCTTTTCCGCTTTGAGCGTATTCTTTTTCTTACCTTTTTCAACTTGAATTTTATTAGTCGATTTGAACACGCCACGACCAGTTATGTGGGTGATCTTATTTTTCTTCATTAAAAATTCAACGCCTTTGGATAGACGATCAGATACATCTCGGCTACGTTTGATTGTTTTACCAAAATCCACATCATATTTTGGAATATTAATACCAAATTTTTTGCTGTTTTTAACATAGTTAAGAATTTCCGCATTTTTGAGCAGTGCCTTTGTTGGGATACACCCCCAGTTCAGGCATATACCTCCCAATTGATCTTTATCAATAATTGCAATTTTTTTACCTAATTGAGCTCCACGGATCGCAGCAACATAACCTCCGGGTCCACCACCTAAAACAATAATGTCAAACTGTTCCATAATCTCTTTCAACTTTTGCTACCCGTAAAAAATAATCTTCGTACCAATCACTTATACCTTTTGTCTGGGCTTCCTGATGTGCAAGATTCTGCTTCCATTTGGATATCGATTCCGCATCACTCCAATAACAGGCTGTAATACCATAACCATTTTCATCCCGCACAGATTCCATTCCTAAATACCCCGGCTGATCTTTTACCATTTGATCTATTTTTTCAGCCATTTCGTTATAACCGTCATTGGAATTATTTACCCGCCTTGAGGTGAAAATCACCGCATAATATGGTGGTTTGGGTGTTTGACAAAAATTCATTTCCCAATAATGCTTAAAAACTCAGCTCTTGTTTCGGCAGATTTTCTAAATTGGCCCAGCATAGCGGAAGTGGATGCATAGCTATTTTGTTTTTCCACACCACGCATCTGCATACAGAGATGGCGGCCTTCCATTACAACAGCCACACCAATTGGTTTTAGTACCTCTTCCAATGTGTTGGCTACCTGAGATGTTAACCGTTCTTGAAGTTGAAGTCTGCGAGAAAACATATCTACAATCCGCGGAATTTTTGATAGACCAATCAATTTGCCATTGGGCAAATAACCTACATGTGCGCGACCAAAAAAAGGAATCATATGATGTTCACACATTGAGAAAAATTCGATATCTCTGACTACCACCATTTCACTGCAATCTTCATGAAAAACTGCTTCATTAATAATATTATCCAGATCAGTGCGGTATCCTTCCGAGAAATATTCCCAGGATTTAGCGACACGTTTCGGCGTTTTTAACAATCCTTCTCGGCTCGGATCCTCTCCAATTGTTTCAATTAAATTTCTTGTAATTTTTTCTAGTTGATCAAATTGTTTAGTCATTACATCGACTCCTAACTAAATGAAAGTTTTTGTTATTAATCATGAGCTATATCAATCTTTCCTTTTAATAGATAAATAATTCCATAGATAATTGGTGTATCGATTAATGCCATCATCATCTTAAACAACCATCCATCTATAATTGCTGAAAATATTTGATCTGTTTCCCATACTCCTATAAATATGATACATATTACTAATGTTGTATCCACCAACTGTGAAGCTATCGTTGAACCATTATTTCTAAGCCATAAATGTTTTCCATTTGTCAACTTCTTCCAAAAGTGAAAAATTCTTACATCGATGAACTGAGCAAATAAATAGGCTATCATAGATCCTGCAATAAGCCTCCACGCATTTTGAAAGACCGCATTATAAGTAACATCATCAACGATTGAAGTAGGTATTGAGTTAAACTGACCTCCAAGCCATAAAAATAACAAAACAAATAATGAAGCAATAAAACCTGAAAAGACCACGAGGTTAGCCTTTTTCTGTCCGTAAAGTTCTGAAATTAAATCTGTGACAAGGAATGTTAATGGATAAGGGAGAATACCAGCAGAAACAACAAAAACTTTAAAGCCAAAATCAACTGTTACAAACTTATTCGCAATCAAATTACATGTGACCAGTGAGGCAATAAATATCCCAGACAATATAAGGTATAAACGGTTTTTAAATTCCATTAGCGATCCTTTTGCGGGCCATAGTAATCCGTGAAAATTGTGGGTGTTTCTCTTAGACGAATTCTATGCAAAATAGCACCCTTTAAGAGCAGATTAATTTTCTCCCAAATAAACTTGACCAAATTTTCCGAACTAGGTTGTTTATTCTTAAACCATTCAATTTCTTTTTCAATCTGGCTGTGATCGAGCACACGAATCACATGTGTATCAACAATATTTTTTAAATGATTTAAATCAATAATGAACCCTGTTTCTGGATTGATTTTTCCGGTAACCATAACTTCCAGTGTATAATTGTGCCCATGCACTTTAGCATCAGCACCGAACATCTCCCGGTTCTTTTTTTCGGACCAATCAGAATGACCGTATTGATGGGCAGCATTAAAGTGGAAAACTTTGGTTAAATATGGATTATTCATTTTATTTGTATACTACAATTATTATTAACTAGTTAATTTAGTTATTACTGACGGAAAAGCCCCCTTTTTTGATGATAATTATATTTTTGATTCGACTGATGGACAATAATATGAGATAACACAGCTTTGGCATTGTGGACGCCTTGCAATACAAACAGCGCGGCCATGATCAATCACCATGTGAGTCAACTTAACCCAATCCTTCTCATTAAATAATTTCATCAGATCAAACTCAATCTTCTTTGCATCTTTTGTTGCTGTGAATTTGAGTAGGTTCATGATACGCACCATATGGGTATCAATCACCATTGATGGTAAATTATAAATTTCCCCCAAAACACAGTTGGCTGTTTTACGCCCCACACCTGGAAGTTTTATAAGAGCTTCCATTTTATCAGGAACTTGACCATCGTTCTCTTCAACTATCTTCAAACTAGCTCCTTGAATACTGCGGGCCTTTTGATTATGATATCCGCAGGAATGGATATCTTTCGCTAGTTCTGTTGCATCACTATAAGCAAAATCTTCCAATGTCGAATATTTTTTAAATAAAGATAGGGTTACCTGATTTACGCGGTGATCTGTGCATTGGGCCGAAAGGATGGTGGCTATGAGCAGTTCATGGGGAGTGTTGTAATGCAGTGAACATTTAGCATTCGGATAGGCCTCATACAAGGCCTGTGTTACCATTGCCGCTCGGTCTTTTTTTTTCGCTTGGTTTTCTCTCATTTAGCTATTTCCTGAATAACGCTCGGGATATTTTTCACCACCGATGCCGTGGGTAAAATCATATTACATCCAGCGGCTTTTAGTTTATCTTGGATATCCTTTGTGATTTTTTCCATATATCCCAATAGCATCATTCCAGTATGTCGATTTAGCTCCGATACAAATTGTACATTGCCAAATTTCTCATCATCCAGATCTATGATCCCAATTTGGCATTGATCAGGCAAGTCATAAATGGATTCGGCAAATGTTACATGCATATCGATGTTAGTTAGCAGGTTCGATAATTCCGTTCCTTTCTGGAAATCTTTCACAAACAGTGCAATATCTTTCATATTATTCTTTCAAACTAGGAACCAGGTCCCAATCAAATATTGTAGGATCATCAATTTCTTCATATGCCATAGCTACCGTTTCGATGCTCATTTTTAATTCATCCATATTGATTCCTCTTTGCAAATGCTGATACGGTTCGAATTTTTCACTGCATTTTTTCAAGAGACTCCGAGCACCATTCATATTGCCGTTCCGTAAATGAACAAAACTGACCGAAAGCTGAATTAGACCCTGGATAAATTTGCGGTCGGGTAAATTGTAATCGGACCAGAGGTCTTCCCAAGCTTCGTGGGCTTCAAAATAATCGCCCTTTTCATATTCCATTAATCCTTTTTGAAACAGAGCTTCTTTTTCCGCCGCTTCACTCACTGATGGTAACAGATTCTTTTAGTCGGTAGTGTCTACCGTCAAATTGAACCGTACAGGCTTGGTGAATCGGATCATGTTCAAAAAATAAATGCCAACTTTCATCCACAGCCTTTGGCAGAAGCATTCTTTTCTCCTTAATAGTCAAGACAGGATGTATATCGTAAGCCATCACCCATGGCAGTGGAATGTGAGCCGCCATTGGGATCAGATCCGCCACATAAATTATAGTATTGGAACTGTCTTGAATCTTGGGCATCATCATTCCAGTGGTATGACCATAGGATAATTCAATTTCAATGTTGGGCAAAAAGGGGGCTTTCCCATCCACCATCTTTATCATGCCATTTTCCGCGAGGATAGACCAGTCTGCTTCCATGAAACTCCCTTGGTCTTTTTCATTAGGAGAATTAGCCAGTTCCCAGTTTTCATTCTGCATCCAATAGATAGCGTTGGAAAAGACCGGTTCCAGCTTTTCATCCACAATTTTTGTATTCCCGCCTATATGGTCAAAATGAAGGTGTGTACAAAATACATCCGTAATTTCTTCTGGTGTAAAACCATACTTTGCTAGGGAAGAATCCAGATTTACAGACTCCGTATCAATATCATACATCGTCTTGAATTTATCCTCCCATTTATCACCATTACCCGTATCAACAATGATTTTTCGATCGTGACCTACGAGCAGTAATGAACGGGTAACCATATGAATTCGATTTTTATCATCAGCGGGTGCTTCTTTTTCCCACAATGGTTTAGGTATGATCCCAAACATAGCACCCCCATCTAGACCAAAACGGCTAGTTTCAATGCTGTAGAGGTCATATCCGCCGATTTTCATATCATTATTTCCTTTAAGTAAGATGAAATATTTACTAGATCCTTATTGGATGATACTTTGTTCAACAAATATCGAAGTGCCTCTAATTCAATGATTTGCAATTCCCATTCATGATTTGTGATCAATTTTTCAGCCATTTGAATAAAAAAGTTACCGCCATTTTTAAGATAATTCTCTAAACCTTTCATAACATTTTGATTGATTTCAATTTGATGATCAAATTTAGACTTACTGTACCAGTGGGAAAGTTCACGGCGATATCCAGAGATTCTGACATATTCTCCCTCCCATAATCTGATAGCAGCAGTAAAAATTGAGATTGGAGAATCGGTTCTTTTAGTTAATATTGTGTTCATTATCAACTCGGGATTGACATCTTTTTTAGGATGGGGTTCTGGTAGGGGCGTTTTGACTATTTCTTTCAGCACACATCTGGAATATTGCCAGGTATTTTTTACATCCTGCTGAAAAATATTAGCCCGTTGTAAGTGATATGCAAATGTACCTAACCGGTCAAAATCCTGCAGTGCCACCTCAATAAGTAAATCGAGCCCTGCCAAACCATTTTCACTAACCCATTGAACACGGGCGGCTTCTTTTTCCATTGCTAACGAATCCCCGCTTTGACAAGCATCCTCCAGGTCAGCAATAAAAACCGTGTACCCTAACCCCTCTTTAGCTACTGTATCTAAGACAGCTTTATCGTCCTTTCTTTGGGGATATTTTTCTGCTAGAACGGCCATGGCATCCAACAAACGCTGGGAGGGATTTTGGCGATCATCTCCAATGATATTTTTCAGGGAATTTAGTGCAATAATTGGGTGTTTGTTAGAGGATCCATTATAAATCGAAGCGACACTACGGTCAAAATAAGATTTAATGGTTTTGGTTAAAGACATAGATAAAACAACTCAAGTGGTACTTATAACTTAGTTTTTGATATTATTATTCTACTTTTTTTTCTCTTTTTTTGGTGCATCGAGATCAAAGAAAATGCTAAAGGACATACCTGTAAGTCGTGAATATTCCGATGGGAACCCTGTTGATTTATCTTTCATCGGTTTATCGGAGAATCGAGATGATACCCCCTCTGCTGTTGGATCCCATTTTGGATTAAAAAGTTCTGTAATTGGAATGGATGAAGGATCATGGAAATAACCCATTTCAAATCCCCAGCGCGGGTTCCGTTGCATACCAAATAATATGCCAATGCGGTTGCTGGTATGATTTGTAATGCCATTTGAAATAATCATTCCCCTAAGACCCCACCAACGGGATTTCACAAACTTATCAGATCCTATTTTAGTCTTAAATTTGTAATAGGTTGCATCCACGTTAAAGTTTGGGTTTACCGACCAAGCCAGATTAATCATATCCCATTTATTATCTTTTTGATAAAGTACCCGGCTATAATCTATGCCTGTACCATAAAAAGGCAGACCCAAGCGCAAACCAAATTCACTTTTATCCGATATCCCTTGTCGATACCATAAATAAGGAAAAACATTTTCTGTGGAAAAGGCATATCCTTTTTTGACTTTACCCGCCTCTGGTAAATGGGGATTGATGGTTGGGTGGGACGCACATCCAACCATTAAGAGCATCCAAAAACTGATAGGTATGAACCGTCTCATGATTAATGTGAAGAGAAAAAACTTAATTCAGAAAAGAGGACACTATCCTCCCTCAGGTCGATCCAGGGCTTTTCGATCTGGCTGAGGAGGTAGGTTTACAATTTGATCGGCATAATAGTTACCGATATGGGCAATAACATCTTTCACCGATACTAAGCCAAGTATTTTATTATCTGACCCAAGCATTGGGATATGACGAATACCAAATACATGCATTTTATTCAATGCATAAGCAATCGGATCATCCGCCTGCAAGGTTTCAGGATTGGATGTCATAAAATCATCAATGACTTCTTTTTCCATATCTAAACCTTTTGCGATAGCCCGAAGAAGAAAATCCCTTTCAGTCATAATGCCTACAATTTCATTATTGGATTCTACCATTACACAACCAACTTTTTGATCACGGAGAGTACTGATAACGGACTGAAGCTTCGTACCTGTTTGAACTATCGGATGCGCTCTTAATTTTAAATCTGAAATGGGATCATCAAGGGATAATGCTTTATTTATGGGTGAGTCAGATTCCTTTTCTAATTCATCCATACGGGATAATTCATCATCAAATTCATTATTCATATTCATTTCTCTGATTTCTTGGAATCTACACTATCCCATGAGAGTTCACAAATTTGATTATGTATTTTGTTTGATCCAGTCAGTAGTAACAGATTTAGGGCGAATAATGGGAATACCAAGAGCCCGGTTTATAACCATTTGAGAAATTATCCCCATCGTACGGGAAATGCTGAATAAAACAGTATAATAATTGAATTCCGTTAAACCATAATAATAAAGTAGTGATCCAGAAACCGCATCCACATTAGGCCAAGGGTTTTTCGCTTTCCCCTGTTCATTAAGTACAGGAGGAACAACTTCAAAAAGCGCACGAACAATTGAGAAAATATCGTCATCTTTAATATGATCTTTGCCAAAAGCCATAAAAGCAATAAAACGCGGATCCGGGCAGCGCAATACGGCATGACCATAGCCGGGAATAACCTGTCCACTATTCAAGTGATCCCAACAAAATTGTTTCAGTTTTTCATGAGATGGACATCCATCAAAATGATCCCGCACCTTAAGAACAAATTTTAAGCATCCTTGATTGGCCAAACCATGGAGTGGTCCTGCCAATCCATTTAGACCCGAAGCAACAGATAGATAAGGAGACGATAACGCAGAAGAAACCGTTAGAGAACTGAATGCACTGACGTTACCACCTTCATGATCACAATGGAGCATTAGGTATAGGCGCATCAATTTTTTAAAATCATCATCTTCAATTCCCAACATATACGCAAAATTTTCTGCCCAATCCAGTGAATTATCAGGTGTAATGCGATCTCCCTTACCGAAACGTATGCGGTAGATACCAGCCGCTATCACCGGGAGTTTAGCAATCAGACGTATCCCATCTTCCAGTGTCCATTTCCAATAATCCGTTTTGGGAATACCTTCATCATATTTTCTGGCGAAAAGACTATCTACCTGCATACTTTGAATTGCTGTCGTCAACATCGTCATTGGATGTGAGTCTGGCGGCATAGCTTTAAGAACCTGCCATACGTAGCTAGGAACATCTTGATGGGTTTTAAAATTATTTTGTATATCTCCTAATGCATCATCATTAGGTAAATCGCCAGTGAGCAAAAGATAAAAAACTTCTGCGGGAGATATATGTGTAATATCTAATAACGGATGACCACGGATAATCAGTCCAGTATCAGGCGACACGGATGAAGTTTCACATGTAAGTCCTTTAATGCCCCGCATTCCTCCATAAGCCTGAGATACGGACACTTCACTGATTTTAACATCACCCTTTTCATTAATAATGGAATGGATTTCCTTCTGCCATCGGGGTATTTTTTCTGATAGTACTTTCTGAAGCATATCGGCCTTAATTCAAAAGATTAAGTCTAAGTTGAAATGTAATTTAGGTAAAATTGATGAAAAAAATTTCGACTATTCAGCAAGAAATTTAATATAATCATCAATATTTGATAAGACAACATCCGCTACTTCACATACACTATTCCGGCGAATATTTTCAATAAAGGCAAAAAACTTTTTTGCTGGTCCTTCGGACTTGATTTGATAATCGGTATATCCGTCTCCTATTACATGTATTTCACCAGCTAAACCCAATGCATTTGCCTGGGCGACTTTTTCCCCGGACTGTGCCATAATATTTTGAGAGTCCACCTGGGCAATCCTACTTGTTCCCTTATAAACAAATTTATTGGCAAAAACCTGATCTTCAAGTATGCCATATTCCGAAACAATTGGGATAATCATTTCATAAAATCCACCAGAAATAATCAGAATATTCTGTGCATTTTCCATCAAAAATTGTTTATTACGTTTAAATGACGGGGTTACTTTTTTCGCTAAAACAATAGTCGCCGCATGAATATCTTTTTGATTTATATTGAGCAATTTCAACCTTTTTGATAAAGATTCATCAAAGGGAATACTTCCTTCCATCCCGGCACGGGTAATCGCCCTGATCGTTTCCAAGCGTTGGGCGCTTTCTGGATTATCTTTCAGAACTATATGTGCCAATTCATCCAAGGATTCCACGGTGACAAAGGTGCTGTCAAAATCGATAATCAGATGATCGGGAAACACAGAATATTATTTGAACCAGTCTGAATCGACCAGTACACGGGCCTTTTCTAGGTCCTCAATAAAATCAATTTCAATACATGGTAAATCAGAAACATCTTCATAATAAACTGGATGCTCAGACATTAATGGGTGGATGGCTGCTTCAAAATAATCTGCTGTACCCCCAGCCGTGATAAGATGATCCAGTGAATTTTGAAATGCTGTTGAGAATTCGGAGGAAAATTTAGCCACACCAATAAATTCACCCAGGGAGTTATCTTCAATCAGTTCTTTCCCAATCGCCACAAGTCGATTGTGATCCCCTTCAACCACTTTGACCTCTTCACGCCCACAGGGTTTTATTTCAACTGCTAGCACTGTATCGTGAGATGATTGGATTACACGTTGTAATACTTCCTGAGGGTAAAGGACGTCAGCATTCATGAGTACAAAGGGCTGATCTTTTATTAAATCGCTACACATGTGAAGTGAATAAGCTGTGTTTGTTTCGAAATAGTGATGATTGATTACAAATTCACAATTCATATCCGGAAAATTATCTCGTACATGTGCAATAATTGATTCACGGTAATAACCAACCACCATAATAATATCAGTAATATCTGATGATTTTAGCGCTCCCATCTGCCGGTCTAAAATTGGCTTACTCCCGACTTCAATAAGGCATTTGGGAATGGTGTATGTAAGCGGATAAAGACGGCGCGCAACACCAGCTGCAAGGATGATTGCTTTCATAAGTGATGAAATTACCGCTGATAGTTCTTCTGATGAAAAATAAATTATCAGTTTAATTTCTCTCCCTGTATCTCAATTAAAATAGGCACTTTCAATATGACGCGATTAACTATTTTCTACTTCCTGAATTGGCTTGCACTACTAGTATATATTTTTAATAGTTCCATTTATCTAAGTCGCGGAGATATGGGAGCATTTCAAATCTTAATGGCCTTTAATACATCATTATTTTTAGTCATTATCATTAAAGCTCTAACGAAAGGAATCGCCAAACTTTTTCAATCTGACGAATATGTTTTTCGCTATCTAGCAATTGGATTTTTTGTATTCACCTATGTCTTTACCAATATTGATACCAAAGTGCTTTCCATTTATCGTGATCATTTTAATGTGAAGCTATTTGGAATTCTTTTTGAAACAGGAATCATGCAAGATCTTGGTGTGCAAACATCGGATATCCTTAGCATTGTAATCCAAATTATAGGCATTATAGTATGGGTTCTTTTGACTCTGATGATCTCTAATTGGGTATATCATAATAAAAGAGAAATCATACCAGAATTAATCTCTAGATATTTCCGGAACGGATTCAAATTCCTGATTTATCTGTCTATTCTGGAGAAACTTTTCTTTTCCTACTTTCATTACACGGATCGGAAAAAACTAAACCGCTACTGGAATTCTGTCCCCTCATACACGGCATTGAGAATGAGTAAGGTATGGGGGCCCATTTTAAATGCACCGAAGGAAGATGAACGTGAAGCAGCCAAAATCACATGGGATTTTGAAACAGAATTTCTCACTGCCCATAACCAACTCAATAAACAATTGCATTCTGTTAAAGCGGAAAAAAAGGATATCAATATTGTTCTACTTGTTTTTGAAAGCCTACGCTATGATATGAACGACCCTGAAATCATGCCCTTTGTTCATCAATCACAGAATCAATGGATAAGCAGCAAACAGCATTTCAGTAACAGTAATTGTACAGGAAATGGTACTTTTGGTATACTATCGGGGTTAACTCCATTTTATTGGTACCCTTCCTATAAAAAGGAATTACAACCATCGGCATTATCTATTTTAGATCAATTGGGCTACCAAATTGATGTATACACTACAACGGCCCTGGGTTATTCGGATATGGATAAACATATATTCACAGATGCGATAGATAACGTATATAAATTCACCGGTTATGGCGGTGGTTTGGGCCATCCCATGGTAAAACGGAGCGATTTATACAGATGGGATGAAATGATGATCGAAGAATTTTTTGCAAATATGAAATCAACCAAAAATTCTGGCCCCATTTTAAGCTATCTTTGGTTTTATTCGACCCATTACAATTATTACTTCCCTGAATCTTTCGGCAAGTTTAACCCATATATTAAGCGCCATTATCAAATTTATGAGCCAAGTCTGCAACAAGAATCGGATCTTGTTTTTAACCGCTATAAAAACAGCGCTTATTACGCAGATCACCTGATTCAAAAAATAGTAAATGAAATCGAAACAAATGGTCAAATGGATAACACCATTATTGTTGTTATAGGTGATCATGGAGAAGAATTCAACGAATTTGGACGTTTTGCACATTCTTATTCTTTCAAAAATGTCCAAACATCCACACCATTTGTAATGCATATACCTAGATATTCGAGCTCAAAATATAAAATCACCAGCCACGCTGATATTATGCCTACCATTTTTGACTATATTGGACTTTCGCCCTCTTACAGACTATTTACCGATGGAAAATCCCTTTTGAGTTATGATGAAAAAATGGATTTTGCAATTGTGCAGGAATGCCAAATAAATAAACGGCCAAAAGAATTTCTCATTGCTGATGCGGAATGGAAAATGGAATTCCAGCTTGCGGGTAATAAAATTGAAGCAGGCAATTTGGAAACAATTTCAGATACACCTGTTTCCACAAAAACCGCCGCCGTTTTATCAGATATTAGAAAAAAATTATTAAATAAAGCCCGAAAAAATCTGGGGCATTTTTCTAAATCTACTCAGAATTAGGATTTTTCATAAGATCTGTTAATACATCCCATGGATATTCAGATCGAATTTCATTCAGACATAATAAAGGATCATTATCATTGTAGCATTTATTATTAATACAGGGACTGCAATGTACATTTTTATTTATAATTATTGTTTTCATTCCAATTGGTCCAGTTATCTCAGAATCTCCCGCACCAAAAAGAGACACGGTAGGTACGCCCAGATTAGCGGATATGTGACCTAAACCACTATCAGTTGCAACCGCACCTTTGCATTGTGATATAAGGGCCATACTATCTCTAAGATCATAATGCCCGGCAACATTGTAAATGTTCTTTTTTTTGGAAGCTTTTATTAAAATATTCCCTTTCGCCTTATCTTCCTTCCCACCAAAAATCAAAATTGTTTCATTAGTTATTCCTAGCATTTCCAAAACTTTTAGTTGAGGAATACTGCGTGAAGAGGCAATACTAAAGGGGAAAAATGCAATAGGTTGAGATAATCCAAGTTGTGCCAATTCATTTCTGGCCCATTTTTTTTCTTCCTTACTTAATTGTACACCAGAAATTTTAATGTCCATGTTATCCTGAGATTGATTTAATAAATAAACGTACTGTTGAGATCGGTGCATTTTCTTTTTAGGCCTTGAAACAATCTGTGTAAGTAAACCCGATCTTCCCTGTCCATGATATCCAATCCGATGGACCGTTTCTGATTTTTTGGCTAAGTAAGCGGCACGGTATGAATCGGATAATAAATAAAATTTATCTAACTCCAGGGCCCGTAAACTCCGTCCCGCATTTCCAGTTGACCTGATCCCTTTCAATTCATTTTCATTAAAAGAAACTATTCCATCAATTAAAGGATGATTTTCAAAAAGAGGTGCTACCCAGGATTTACATATTGCCAGGATAGTGGCACCTGTTTTTTCCTTCTTACAAGTTTGAAAAAAAGGGAAAGACATGATAGCATCTCCAACCCAGTTGGGACAAAAAACACCAATCCTCAAGATAAACTCTCAGCCAACTTTTCTTCGATAGCATCCACTAATCGAAATGAAGCTTTTCCGTCCAACTGATAAAGATATTCTTTTTGGGCAGATAACCGCTCTGCTTCTAAATCCTCTGGATATTCCAGAGCATGATAAACAAGAGAAGGTAAGTCTTCAGCTTTATCCAAACGTAATCCAAAATCAATATTTTCCATACGGACCAAATCCAATTTTTTAAAAAATCGTTTCTTTATAATTCGGTGTCTTAATCTAAGGGTAAGGCATTCAGCCATAATGATAGGACGATTCAGGTAAAGATATTCAAACATAGCGGATGAAATATCTGAAACCAGTAAATCAGATATAGAATAAAAAGGAATTATATTATAATCTTCCGGCGGCACTAAAACAATATTTGCATATTCACTGGAAAGTTTTTGCATTTTCTTGCTTTGATATAAATACCGATCTTGATACCAACTGAAGTTATGGAGTTTAATAATAACATTGGTTTCATAACTGAGTTTCTCTAATACTGGTGCTAATTGATCCAGCGATGATGGATAAAAACTGGGGGCATACAAAACCGTTTTCTGATTTGTATTCAACCCGAATTTTTGCAATAATAATTTTTCAGAGTCATTCGAAGTAATAAGAGGATCACATTTGGTAAATCCAGTAAGGACCAGGTTATCGTGGCCATGTACTTTCAGTTCATTTAAACGGGACTCTGATTCTACAGAACGTAGATCAATTCGTTCATCAATATCACTATAATAGGATTGTTTTAAACCAATCCCATGATAGACCATTACGGCTAAAGTTTTATTTTGAATAATTGGTTTAAGCTGGCCCACATTGCCTACCACCATTACGTCAAATGTCTTTTGTCTTAATGCATTAATGCGGGATTCTTCATCTTTTTCATCCACTGTTTTGATCTTCAGATTTTTGCAAGTGGAATGGAATATTTTCTTTTCTTTTTTTTCCATTATAAATGGAATGGAAGCTACAATTTCATAACCACCTCTTCGCTTCATTTCATCGATTATGGGGATGAAATGGGGTAAATAATAAAGATGATGACTTTCGAACAGAACCTTGATCATTTATTGACTCTGATTCATCAATTCTTCAAAAGCATTGAAAACCTCATTAGGTTCAATATCTTGAATGGATAATGTTGACGATTGTAAAATTTTATATTTGACCCAATAAGGTCTGTATCTTCTTACATTACGGTCGTCTCTTGAAAATAAACCTACCATCGGCGTACCAACAGCATCAGCAATATGAATCATAGCCGTGTCAGGAGAAATCAACAGGTTTGAATTTTGAATAATTGGCCCTGCTTCAAGAATCGAATACAAGGGGTGGATCAGTTTAATTGCCCAACTAAATTGTTTTTCGATTTGCTTTGCTAAATGCAAATCCTTCCCGTTCACAAATAGATTTATCCGAAAGTGCTTATTTTTTTTTAAGACTAAAGCAATTAATGTAATCCAATTTTCTAATGACCATTTACGCAATTCACTTCCAGAAGATAAATTAATTGAAATTTGATTCTCATTTTTCGGACTATTCAATTCAGTATTAGGAAAAAATGATTTAATCGTAAAATCAAGATCATAAGCCCGAAGGATCATAGAATTTTTTTCCAAAATTCGATAAGTTTTACTCAAGGTCAATCCATGATTGTAATGTTGTTCTATTCGACGATGGGCGATACACACCTTCACATCTGCCCTAACATTTTTTGAAATTTTAAAGGCGGTGATTGATGGGTGGTCTTTTGGATTATAAAATAAATCATATTTTGTTTCTTTCAATGCATTCCAAAATTGGCGCCCAGATCTGTAGGCCATTGTTCTTTCAACTTCTTTAATTGATTGAAAAAGCGGCTCATTAATCCTTGAACATAGAAGGTGAATTACTGATTCAGGAAAAAGCTTTCGTAATCCACTAATGGTGGGAAACAATAAAACCGCATCACCAATTTTTTCTTGTGCTTGAACCAGAATTTTTTTTGGATTAGCCGGAAGTGGCTTATAGGGTATTCGTTTGGAGAAAAAATTATAAACTCCAACTTGCAGTTTTCGTGGATAATGTCTTGGATTTTCCTGGAAAGATCGAGCCTGGCTAACGGTGGGATTGGCCATATCGCTCATAAAAATAGGATTCTAATCGATCGATCATTGTACCCAACGTAAAATGATCAGCCACCTGTTTTTTGGCTGCTACTCCCCAATTTGAAATTTCATCACTGCCATGTTGATTTAATACAAAATGCATTGCCTCACAAATTGCATTTACATTCATGGGTTTAAAAATATATCCTGTTTTACGATGTGCCATCAATTCTGATACTCCATTCACATTGGCAGCTAGAATTGGCTTACCAAGAGCCATGCTTTCCATCACAACGTTTGGCATCCCTTCCTGTCGGGAGGGCATGATTACATAATCAGCAGCCTTTATTACGGCTGGAAGGTTATTTTGAAAACCAATTAGTTTCACATTCCCATTTAGATTGTTTCTATCAATTTGTTTTTCAAGTGTTTTTCGATCTTTACCAGTTCCCGCAATCAACACTGTAAATGGCCTTGGAGTACCATTCATTCGGCTTGTAGCATCAATTAATAAATCAAAACCTTTTTGACGGGTTAAACGTCCAGCTGCCACAAAAATCAGGTGATTCTTCGGTATGTTCCAAATTGTATAAACATCCACTGGCTCAATAATAGTCCCATTCATTTTTAACCCATTATATATCACAGTTGTTTTTTCCTTGGGCATCCAAGAAAAATTATTGTACGCAGTACGAATCGATTCAGAATTAGTAATAATACCATCGACCAATTCAATGGTTTTTTTATGCTTCCACTTATCGGAAAAAAGCTGAATCCCATTCCGGGCGATGATAACCGGAACTTTGGCCCAACGGGCGGCGATCCCTGCCACACGAATATCCTTATTTAAATTCAGCATAATCACATCCACTTTTTCCCTCTTTAAAATGCGTTTTGTATACCAAATTTTAAAGGGATTGTAATCTGCATAAATGTTCAACGGTAATATTTTGAGGCCTGCTTCTTCAGCCTTGTTTAATAAAATGGAATTCGCTTTACCAGATAAGGTCACCTCATGCCCACGCTCCTTAAGACCACAGGCAGCCGTAATCATCCATTTCTCTCCACCGCCCCACTTATGGGCCGAAATCGAATTACTGAAAAATATATTTAATTTTTTATCCATTATTATTTTTTAGTCAAATTGAATGTCATATAAACGTCTGTATAGTCCCCCTTTTTCATATAGTTCGTTATGTGAACCTACCTCCAAAATTTTTCCTTTGTCCAGTACAACTATTTTATCAGCATTTTGTACCGTGGACAAGCGATGAGCAATCACTAGAGCTGTACGATCTTTCATTAAAACTTCAATCGCTTTCTGCACCATTTTTTCTGATTCCGTATCCAGTGCCGATGTGGCTTCGTCCAGAATTAAAATTGGTGGATTTTTTAACAAAGCTCGCGCAATAGCCAGACGTTGTTTTTGTCCCCCAGATAAGTTTACACCACGTTCTCCAATAAGTGTATCAAATCCATCAGGTGTTTTTTCGATAAATTCTAGCGCATTTGCAGCTTCAGCAGCCTTTCGAATCGCTTCTTCAGTTACATCAGACTGGCCATAGGCAATATTTTTTCGAATAGTATCATTAAAAAGAATCACTTCCTGTGTTACTATACCCATACTGCCCCTTAAGGAACTGAAACTAATTTTTTGGACATTATTCCCATCAATTCGCAGTGTTCCTTTGGAAACATCAAAAAAACGTGGTATCAAGTCAGCTATTGTAGATTTACCAGATCCACTTGGGCCTACCAAAGCAACAATCTCTCCCTTTTTGATGGTGAAACTTACTCCATCCAATACTCGCTCATCCGCATCACTATATTCAAAATGAATTTGATCAAATTCAATCGCATTATTAAATACATCTAATTCAACTGGATCAGGATCCTCTACAATTTCCGGTGGCGTATCTAATAATCCAAAAATTCTTTCAGCAGAGGCAGCACCAATTTGAATTTTTAGATTCACGTTACTAAGTTGTTTGATAGGGCCTAAAATCGAAAAGAGAATTAAAATAAAACGAATAAAATCTTCCGCACTAACGCCCTTTTGAGCTAATACTTCCATCCCGCCGTACCACAGTAAAACCACACCAATAATTACCCCAAAAGTTTCAGTTGTTGGTCCGGCAATAAGATCAAGACGTGCTCTTTTCAAAAGCAATTTGAAGTAGTGTTTGCTTTCTCTAGTAAAATTTTTGACTTCTTCCTTTTCATTTACAAATGCTTTCACAATTCGTATCGAGGTAAGCGTTTCTGTTAATATCTGCATTATTTCAGCGATTTTAGCCTGCGTACGGCGTGATTTCCTGCGAATGCTGCGACCAATACTTAAAATGGCAATACCGGCTAAGGGAATAATAATAATGGCAATCAGGGCTAGCTTCCAGCTAATAATAAATAACAAAGCAACAAAAGTTAGAATATTGATTGGTTCAACAAATAAGCGCTGAAAAACAACTGCAAGGGCGATTTGTAACTGCTCCACATCATTCATGACAATAGAGGTAATGGACCCGGTATGCTGTCTATTGAAATAACCAAGGGACAGGGTTTGAATATGTTTAAATAATCTGTCCCGGATTTCTTTTACCAGTTTCAATTCTACTATCCGCAGTAAAATATTTTTAATATATAGAAAAATATTTTTAATAAAAAATACGGTAAGAATGGAAAGGCATAAAATCTTGAGTGATTCCAAAGGTGTTTCTCTAAGAATCAGCACATTTGTCCAATATTTTAGTTTTTCATTGAGTGTTAATCCAGCTTTTCCAGCCCACTCTGCCTGAGCTTGAACAATTGTATCAAAGTCTGCTAGAATATTATTAATTAAGGATGCTGTGAGCCAGATTGAGGCAGTGTTTAAAAAAACAAAAACTATTGCCGCAAGAGAAGAAATGAAGATATAAGGCCAAAAATGGAACATTAACTGTCCCATACGCCTATAAATTGAACCAGACATTGATATTATTTATTCAGCTTTTGAATGATTGAGATTAAACAGAATATAAGAGGAAATTTAAGACAGAAAAACGACTGCTTTATCCTATTCGCTCTCAAGATATATCATTTTTTGATGAGAAATTCCGTTTGCTTCATTAAATTTAGGTCCCACTGTTTGAAATCCGCATTTTTTGTAAAACGGAATAACGGATTCCTGGGCATTCAGGTAAATTGATTTTTGACCATTCATTTTATTTAGTATAAATCGTGTTAATTTTTTTCCAATACCATAACTTCTAAACTGTGGTAAAACAGCAAAACGTTCGAGTTTTATACCCAATTTGGTTTCTCTCCACCGCGCTGTTCCCACCGGTTGGCCCTCCACATAGGCCAGAATATAATTTGCTTTTTCTTCATTTACATCGATTTCAATGTACTCAGGAATATTTTGTTCCTCAATAAACACAGTTCTTCGAATCGCCAATACAGCGGCTTTTTCATCCGTTGTTTCAATAATCTTTATATTGACTTCCATTCAAAAATTTCGGTCTCTATATTGACATGTTACAATGATTTCCTTGGGCTTGCTCACACTCATTAATTTCCCCTAATTTCTTCGATGCAAAGTAAAAACAAACAAATACTGATTGTAGGTGATCGGGTACTGATCCGTCCTGACAAAGGCGAGAAAAAGTCAAAGGCAGGGCTCTACTTACCACCTAGCGTCATTGAAAAACAGGAAATCTTAAGCGGCGTAGTGGTTGAAGTGGGACCTGGGATTCCCATGGGTAACCCGGAAGATCAACTAGATGAACCATGGTCTGCCAGTGATAATTCATCGGTAAAATATATACCGACACAGGCCGAATTAGGTGACGTGGCTTTATTTTTGAATAAGGCATCGATTGAAGTCAAGATAGAAAATGAAGACTATCTTATTGTTCCTCAATCGGCTATCCTCATCCTGATCCGGGATGATCTAAACAGTTTAGCTGATTAATATTTCTGTCCGGCTAATGCCTAAGGCTGGCATCTATATCCATATTCCATTCTGTACGGTAAAGTGCATGTATTGCGACTTTTATTCAGTAGCAGACAAAGAAGATGCTATACCGATCTTTTTCAAAGCACTAATTAAGGAAATTGAATTATGCAAATCGGATACCAACAATTGGATTATCGATACCATATTCATTGGTGGTGGAACACCTAGTCTTACTCAGCCAGATCAATTAGAAAAAGTTATACAAACACTAAAAAACAAATTTGATTTATCCAATGTAACAGAATTTACATTAGAGGCTAATCCAGGCGAAGCGCCTGCAGCAAGATTAAAAGCATTTCATGATCTGGGCGTAAACCGTATATCAATTGGAGTCCAATCGCTTGAGCCAGATTTGCTTCAATTCCTCACCCGGAACCACGGCCCCGATGAAGTAATCCAAACAATTGAAATAGCGCGAATAGCCGGATTTAAAAACATCAATTGTGATCTTATTTTTAATATTCCTGGTCAGTCATTTGAAATCTGGCAGCGCGATCTGAAGCGTGTGTTGGAAATGGGACCGGATCATATATCCTGCTATTCCCTTACTGTTGAAAAAGGAACGCAATTATACCAATATGTAAATCGAAAAAAAGTTAGTATGCCCAGTGAAGATCAAAGCGCAGAATTTTATCAATGTGCCCAATCAACGATGAAAGAAAGTGGATTTGAACAATATGAAATATCCAATTGGGGAAAACCAGAGAAATACTGCCAACATAATTTCCATTATTGGGAAATTGATCCATATTTGGCGTTTGGACCTTCGGCTCACGGATATGATGGTGTACACCGTTTTGCTAATGTACGCAATTTAGATAATTATATTAAAATGCTGGGAGAGGGGAAACTACCTCGGCAAGATATTTACGAATTATCGGATATAGATCGCACAAATGAAATGATTGGATTTGGGCTGCGAATCAAAAATGGTATAAACCTCAATCAAATTCCAAAATCTTATTTAAATATGGTAAAAAAGGCTATTGAGCGTAACCAATCAAAATGGGGAGATTATTATATACTGGATGAAAACCGTTTGAAACTAACGTCTCAAGGCTTTGTTTTCGCGGATGCCATTGCTGTGGATTTAATGATTTCAGCACCCTAATGACCTTATGCAAAACATGAATCATTCCTTAAAAAGGCAGCTTGGGCTGGCAGCGGTTTTATCTATTGTTATGGGTGACATGATGGGATCTGGTATTTTTTATACTCCGCAGGAGTTGGCCCTCGTTGCGACCCAATCCTGGCAGGTATATTTTTTATGGGGTCTATGCGGATTCATTATCCTATGTGGTGCCTTATCAGTTGCTGAAGCTTGTACTTATTACCCTGAATCCGGATCAGATTACTTTATTATCAAAGAAGGATGGGGAGATGGTCTAGGATTTTTACGTGTATGGACCGATATGTGGGTTTCCGGTCCGGGCTCTATTGCCGCAGTTGCTATTTTATTTGGAGAATTCTTTCCCGAATTTTCCGGTTGGAACGTTGAACCAGTGACCATTGGTATTGCCGTTATAATTTTTTTTGTTGGCATTAACCTTGTTGGCGTATCTTTGAGCAGTTGGACCCAAATTTTATTAACAACCATAAAAGTGTCCGCATTGCTGTTTATTGTGGTAATGAGCATTTTTCTTGTGGACGCCACACCCCTTCTGAACTCCACGTTAAATGAGTCACAGCATAGTGGAGGCGGTATCCTTCAATTATTTCGTTTAACTGGTTTGGGTATTGGAGTGGTATTGTTTACCTACGACGGATGGATTGATATTATTCATGCCGCTGGAGAAGTTAAAAATCCCAAAAAAAACATACCCGCTGGTCTTATCATTGGTATCATTGGTATAACCCTGCTTTACCTTCTTACCAATTATGCCTACTTGAGAGTTGTCCCACTTAGTGAAATGGGTAGAGGTAATCAACTGGCTATCTTCAAAGTTGCAGAGGCGACCTTTGGTATGATTGGTGGAAAATTTATTTCTATACTCTTGATGGTATCGATTTTGGGTGCCCTTGGCGGTTTAATTATGACCAACCCCCGACTAATTTATGGTATGAGTGCACAATTACAATCATCCGGAAAATTTTCCCTTTTCAAATTTCTATCGAATGTAAACAGCAAAACAGGTGTGCCAAGCGGGTCATTGTTATTTATGGGCGCTATTTCAATCGTGGCATTGATTTATTTACAATCATTTAGCAGGATTGTAAATTTTTTCGTTGTACCAAACCATTTTTTTAATATTTTGCTTGTTGCAGCAATTTTCAAATTTCGAAAAAAAATTGATAGAAACCCCCAAGATTATCACACGCCTTTTTATCCGGTCACTCCCATATTATTTATTATCACAATATTGGGATTTTTGTTCGCTGCCATTATTTACCGTCCTCAGGATACGATCATTGGTATCTTATTAACTGCCATTGGTATTCCTTTTTACCTGTGGTTTAAAGAAAGGAAATAGCATGGGTTTATTTGGTGTCTCTAACGGTTACGGTTCCTTAAAACGTGTGTTGATGCACCGACCAGGAATGGAATTAGATAAAGTGACAGAAGAAAATAAAACTGAATTCAATTTTAAAAGAGCTGTTAATAAAGCAACATTTGTAAATGAGTATGATATCATGCTATCAAAATTTCAAAATCATGGCGCCGAAACCATTCTACTTACAGATGTATTAAAGGATGATTTGGATGCAATTGAATATATAAACCATCGACCCAATATGACCTATACCCGGGATCTGGCTGTAGTTTTTAATCATGGCGCCTATTTAATGAGCCCCAAAATTAAAAGCCGTTGGGGAGATCAATTTATTGTTGGACGCGCTTTTGAAAAACTGGGTGTACCGGTTAAGGGGATTGTTGAACCCCCAGGATATATAGAAGGTGGTGGTGTACAGCCTATCGATGAAGATACTTGCGCAGTATCAGTATGTGATCGCGCTAATGAAACGGGCACCCGCATGTTGAAAGAAATGATACTAGGAAAAGAAGTGAAGTACTATCTGGAAGTACCTGTCCCCAAAGGGTCCATTCATATTGATGGCAGTTTTATGGTTATTGATAAAAAACTATGCCTGGTTTGGCCCGAAAATTTTGAAACATTTCCCTGCCGACTCTATGAAGATGGGGAAATTGGATTTAAAAATATTATGTTTATGGACTTTTTGAAAGAGCGTGGTTTTGATTGCATTATTGCTTCTAGTGATGACCGATACGCAGGTTATCTAAATGTTGTTGTAACAGTCCAATCGGAAAAAGCCATTGGATTCGAACAAGATGGTGATATTCTAAAGGGAATGACTTCTCGCGGATGGGTACTGGACAGTTTTCCGGCAAACGAACTATGGCAAGGAAATGGCGGTGCCCATTGTATGACTTGCCCAATTTTGGTTAATTGATCTCCGATTATTTTGAAATTATCTTAAATACCTTCACTCTTTAAGGTCAGTGATATGGGACAGTGATCCGAACCCATAATTTCACTATGAATATCCGCATCTTGTAGTTGATCAATAAACTCCTCATTCACGAAAAAATAATCAATGCGCCAACCTATATTGCGGTCTCTCGCCCCAAACCGATAAGTCCACCAGCTATATCGGTCTGGTTCTGTATGAAAATGACGAAAAGAATCAACCCATCCTTTATTAACATAGGCGTCTAGCCGCTCTCGTTCAATGGGCATAAAACCAGATGTTTTCACATTTTCCTTTGGACGGGCCAAGTCAATTTCATGATGGGCTGTATTCCAGTCACCAGTTACAACAACATTGGTTCCATTATCGACATGTTCATTAATAATAGGTAAAAGTTCATCATAAAAATCGAGTTTATATTGAAGACGGATATCATCTTTTTGCCCATTTGGAAAATAAATATTATATAGTAAAAAGTTATCGTGCTCAGTTATGAGAACTCTGCCTTCTGCATCAAAACGATCGATTCCCAGTCCTTCTTGGACATAGTGAGGTTCTTCCTTGCAGAAAGTAGCTACACTGCTGTAACCAGCCTTTTCGGCCGAATGCCAATAAGTATGATAGCCGTGGTCCTCTATAAGCGATGAACCCAGTTGATCCATACGGGCCTTAGTCTCTTGGAGGCAAAGTACATCAGGCTGCACTTCATCTAGCCAATCCAAAAATCCTTTTTTCTCAATAGCACGAATGCCGTTCACGTTCCATGAATACAGTATCATTTTTGCCTAAATTTTTAGCATTGAAGTTGAAAATATCTGCAGAATTTACAGTCCTCTTTATGGCCATAATTATAGAATATTATAAAAATAATTGGCGATGATCATTGTAATTTCCGCTTCTAAAATTGAACTTATTCATGGACCCTGAAGCCGTAAAAGAATTAATACAGGAAGGTATTCCTGATGCGAATATTGAAGTGGTGGATACAACCGGAACGAAGGATCATTTCAGTGCAATTGTGATTAGCGATAGCTTTGAAGGATTATCTTTAGTCGAACAGCATCAGGCTGTTTACCAAGCTGTTGGGGATCATATGACAAAGGAGATTCACGCACTGCAACTAAAAACTTATTCGCCCACTCAATGGGCTCAACACAATACATAGGAATCAGATATGGAATTATCCGAACAAATCAATAATGATATTGCTGAAAATCCAATTATCCTGTACATGAAAGGTACCAAAGAAATGCCCATGTGCGGATTTTCCAACCAAGTAGTGCAGATCCTTAATCATTATGGAGTGGAATACAAGGATGTAAATGTTCTAGAAGATCCTCAGATCCGTGTCGAACTTTCAAAACAATCCGAGTGGCCTACCATCCCCCAACTATTTGTAAAAGGTAAACTGATTGGCGGTGCGGACATCACCATGGAAATGCATCAGTCCGGCAAACTACTGGATACTTTGGACGTATCAGCCGATTTATAGAATTGGCTTGGGGCTTCAATATACCACTCTATAATTTCGCCACCGCTAATTTAGAAAAATTAGATTATTTGGCCCGTTCGTCTAGTGGTTAGGACTCAGGATTTTCATTCCTGCAACAGGGGTTCGATTCCCCTACGGGCTACAAAAAATCTCCACTGTAAAGCAGGGGAGGTTTATTTTAATTTCGACAGATGAATTTTCCGCTTCATCCTGCTTTAGTTCACTTCCCCATTGCCTTTTTATATGCAGCTCTCATTCTTCATGCAATACAACTTTGGCGACCAAACTGGATGTGCCGAGTCATTGGCATTTGGCTTTTGGGCCTCTCAGCTGCCCTTTCCATTTTTTCAGCACTTACGGGTGAAAAGGAAGCCGCCCGTGCTGGTCAAGTAGGATATTCCACCGAAATCCTAGAAATAATGAATCGCCACGAACTGATGGGAAATATAGTTACATGGGGATCAATCACTATTTTTCTAGTCTGGATATATTTATTTTTTAAAAATATGGAAGACCGTAGGGTAGATATTTTGGCGCTGGCCTTCCTTGTTCTTTTGGTTGGTATGGTATCTTTTACTGCTTACCTAGGAGGGCAATTGGTATGGGTTCACGGGGTAGGTACCCCATAAAATAGTCTATTTTATCAAACCAACCATTGGATCAACTACATGACCAACGGGCTGGTTACTGATAAAATCATAGCCGAGTAGATAGCCTAATGTTGTAGCCAATTGACTGGTAGCGATCGTATCAGTATTGGTCATTTCACCAATTGCAGGCGTATCCGGACCAATAATGGCTGTCCATAGAAATTCAGCCCCCGGCACACCATCGCCATGTGAACCCCAGGCACCATTTTCATAACTTCCACGACCATGGTCAGTTGTTATCATCATGGTTGTTTTACCCCGATACATTTCATTGGATTGCGTCCAATCCCAAATCGCTTTTATATAACCATCGGACCGGTTGGCTGTATTTAAATATTTGTCATATTCTCTTTGATGTGCAAACTCATCCGTTTCATCAAAAGAAATATATAAGAAGCGAGGTTTATTCAGTTTTAAATATTCAAAAGCATATTCAAACGTAAACGCGTCCCAACGTACAGCACTGCCATACCATGGAGAGGGAACATCCTCAATAAATGTGTTGAGCCACTGCTGTTTTGGGGTAAGCTTTTCATCATAAAATGGGTACCCGCCAGAATTAATAGTAAAATCATTTCTTTCCGTATTGATAATCCAGTCAAACACATCCCAAGAAGCAAATGCGGCCACACGATCCTCAAAACCTTCCTGCTGATCCAAAAATTCAAGCAAATTGATATTTGGATTCAATTCTTTTTCATTACTATTCACACTATCGTCATTAAAGCCAACTAACAATTCATTATATCCTGGGTAGGAAAACCAATATGGGTTGGTCAATCGCATGACGCTCCCCTGTTTTTTATTCCCATAGATTTGGCCCTGTTCTCCAATCGTGTTCCAAAAAAAAGGGAAAACTAATTTTCGTCTTTCACGATAGTCCTCAGACCAATATTTAGCAGAAGTTGCTTCAACATCTTTTACGAACAAGGTATCAAGAACAATTTTTTCATCGGCGCCATAAAACAAATCTTCCCAACGTACACCATCTAAGGTAATCAGGATTATATTTTCCGTTTTTAATCCTTTGGAGTTTTTAGATAATTCATGGCCACATCCGGAAAAAATCAGTAGACAGAAGAAGATAGTTTTTTTCACTTTTATTCTGGATTTAAATAGACGAAAAAGAAGTTTGCATAAGTCGAAGAGAATAGACCATAACCCCCATCAATATTTGACTTTGGCATTGTATAGATATTCTGCGCCAGCGGGTCCCCCTTAAGATATTCGAAGTAATTGTTATCTGTTGCTTGCACGGTAATTAACTGCAATCCATAATAATTAAAAAACAGCCAGCTCATGTTAACGGGCGCAGTTTCAACTGTCCACACAAACGGATTTTGTCGGTATGGATTATTATTTTCATCACGAAAATAAGCACCTTTCCACAACTGGTATACTCGTGTTGTATCATAGATTAAATTAATAAATGTACTATCTCTAAAACCATTACTGTTATAATCTTTACCTTCAGGCTCAAGACCTTTTTCTGCTGCTTCCAATGCAAAAGTTAATATTCGTACAGTATTATAATCTTCAACATTAAAATCAATTTTAAAAAGCGGATATGAAGCAAAACTGGCAGTAAAACACTCCCCCGACCGATAAGTAACCGTATCGATAGTGCCGGTTGCAATAAGTCCCACTGCCGTCATTTTTGCATTATTCGTATTAATATATGTTACCGGAATACTTTCTTCCTTACATTGATAATTAGAATTTTTTATGGAGCCAATTTCCATTTTTTCTGGTGTAGTTGTTTCAGCAGTTAACGTTTTCCCATCAACCTCCACAGTTAAATTGTATTTTGTTCCGGCCCGGTAAATATAATCTTTCCTCGTGAGATACCGTCCCGGTTTACCTGTAACTGGGTGAGCAATTTCATTTCCGTCTTTGCTTGAGATCTTCACATTTGCATTTGCAATCCATAATTCATCTGCATCGATTTCTTCATCCAGGGAAGCTGTTCGTGATACAAAAAGTGTATCTACCATCGGTAGATTCGCCTGAATATTGCCAAAAACAACGAATTTTTTTTCATAAGATTCGTCCACATCTTGAATATTGCATCCCAGGAAGATCAACATACTAATAACAGATAATTTTTTAAAAGTATTCATAATTCAAATGAAATACCTATTGAGGGAATAATTGGAAAAATGTTCAGCGGTGATCTTTGTATTCTACCTTCATCAGACTCGTCAACATTGGGTTCTCCAAAATCAGGCCGCCCGTTTTTATTAATATCATGCTTTTTTATATCCCAGTCACCATCATCATCTACACCATTGTACACATTTCCAAGCTGATAGATGTATCTGAAAACATTTTTTCGATTATATGTGTTGATGATTTGAATAAATAAATCAAATTTGGTATTTCGAATTTTAAAATGGCGTACAGCTCCTAAATCTAATCGATGATAAACTGGATAACGCCCGCCATTTCTAGCGCCAGGTATTGTACGGTAACTTAGCTCTGGGTCACCCGGAAGGTTTTCCAAAAAATATCCATTAATAGGTGTAAAGGCTTGCCCGGATTGGAAGGTCCATTTCCAGTTTAATTCCCACTTTTTAGTTGTTTGGTAAGTTCCAACCACATTCAATACATGGCTTCGATCCCAATTGGTGAAGTATTCCATCTGATTCATTTGTTTACGACTAACAGACCACGTATAAGCGACCCATCCAGATAACCTTCCTGCTGTTTTTTGCCCGAAAACTTCCAACCCATAAGCATATCCATTTGCTAGTGAAAGAATATCAGAAAGTTTTTCATCGGAGACTCTCCCATCAGTGGATGCACGTGTTTCTTGAAAGGTTAACATATTACTGATATCTTTATAATAACCCTCAATTTGCAGCTTATAGTCGCGGCCAATAAACTGTTCATAGCCCAATACAAACTGAGTGGATTTAGCTGGCTCAACGGAATCATCGATACCAACCCAATTATCTAAAATATTGGGGTTATAATCATCCTGAAACGTTTCAATAAACTGATGGTAATTTCCAATGGCCAGGTTAATAAATCTCGAATTATCAATAATATATTTCATCCCCAGCCGAAAGTCAGGATAGATACTCTGGCTATGTCCGGTATATGTGTTTAACCTTAACCCGGGTTCCAAAATAAATTTTAAATTTGGTTTCCATTTAATTTTTGTATATATAGCTGCCTCGTTTGAATTGGTGCTTAAATCGAAGTCGGTGCTATCACCAAAAGTGTTGATATAACTAATATCTAATTTTTTTATTTGTCCGCCAAAAAAGAAATTGATATCCTGGTTTAAGAAAAAGGACAGGTTTGCAGAAAAACTGGCATCTTGTATTTTATTATCGCTATTCAATCCAGCATTCCCACCTAAACTAAATTTGGTAAAAAATTGACTGTTTGCAAAAAGAAAATTGCCAATTAGTTTTTCATTAAATACTCTTCGGTAGGCCAAACTTCCTGTCCGGTTGCCCCATAAGGCACTAAGGTCAAAATCATTAAACAAAAAGTCATCGATACCATTATAAAAACTAAATGAAATGCGATCTTTCTCATTCAAATCCGTAAATACATGACCTTGGATGTCGTAAAAATAATAGGGTGGTATTAATTCAGCTGTTTCTGCTGGCAACACCTTTGGTAGGAGTAAATCAAAATAAGTTCTTCTACCTGAGAACAGCCAGGCACCATTTAAGAACGGACCTTCAAGCGTTGTGTGCGCTGATAGTAAAGACACACTTGTTTTACCTTTAAATTCATTGCGATTCCCTTCCCGGCTCCGTATATCTAATACAGCAGATAATCGCCCTCCATATTCAGCATTGTAACCACCTTTAATTAATTCTGCCTCTTTTACAGCATCCACAATAAAATTGGAGAATACGCCTCCTAAATGTGAAGGATTATATACTGTGATTCCATCCAGAAGAATTAGGTTTTGGTCCGTGTTTCCTCCTCGGATAACTAATCCAGTACTAAATTCAGAAGTGGTAAGAACACCTGGTAAGGACTGGATGGTGCGAAATAAATCCGGTTCCGCCAATGCAGGCTGCGACTTAAGCATTCTTGGTGAAAGGCTAATCCGGCTGGGTTCGATTTTATTCAGCCGTTCAATTTCTTCAGCAGTAACATCGACTTCAAAAAATTCAACCGCTTCAACCTCCAATGCTATATCAAGATTTATGGAAGGATTATCAAAATCAATGACCTGTTCAAAGCGTTTATAACCCACATAGGATACCACCAGAGTCGCTTCATTCAATTCAATTTCTGAAAGGACATAATATCCATTAACATCTGTAGCCATACCCTGGCCAGTTTCTTTAATAAATACATTAGCCCCAATCAGCACTTCACCAGAGTTACTGTCAGTAATAAAACCATATATTTGATGAGAACTCTGGCCCCATAAAAGACTGGACCAAAGCATAAAAATAAGTTTATTTCTTTGCCAAAAGGTCATCCAGAATTTTTTCCGCATGAGTATTCACATTCACCTTTTCATAAATTTTTTCAATTTTTCCCTTAGGATCAATAATAAAAGTCATTCGTTTCGGCCAAGCCATACCTGCAGCACCATAAGCCTTCGACACTTCTTTAGTTTTATCAGAAAGAAAATTAAATGGTAGGACATATTTATCTTTAAATGCCTTTAACGCTTTTGGAGAATCATAACTGATACCAAAAACGATAATTTTTGCTTTTTTATATTCTCCGTATACGTCGCGGAACCCGCACGCCTCTTTGGTTCATCCAGGTGTGTCCGCTTTAGGAAAGTAATAAACAATAACTCGTTGTCCACGATAATCAGATAGTTTATGTACTTTTCCATCCTGATCTTTCAATACAAAGTCCGGTGCCTTATCACCCACTTTAATGGTTTCAAGTGTGTGGCTACCTAAAAGCAACGTTGTACTAATAATAATTGAAAGAAGTAAGGTCATTTTCATAATGTTTAGCTTTATTTAATCACGCAAATAACTCAATGTATCAGTATTAAATGGTGCCGGTTGGATTTCAAACAATTTATAGGCTTCTGTCGCATCACACACGTTACCTTCCATGAGCATAGTAATTTGATCTGCAGTAATGGGAAACCAGCTGAAGCGTCCAAGAAAAGTAGCGACCGCTTTCACACCCAGGGCTGGTGCAGGTATCATCCACTTCTTTTTCCCGCATCCTTCTGCGATGATTATTATTAACTCTTTCCAGGAAAAAACGTTTTTTCCTCCTAATTCAAATATTTTTTTATGGGTTGATTCCATATCAATTGATTGTATAAAAGATCGGGCAACATCTCCTACATGAATTGGTGACATAGCAAACTTTCCAGCATTTAGAGGATTTAGGCCGGGATGAAAAAGAGGTGCTGGTATAGGTAAACTCAGCATATCTTTTTTCAGTTGGGAACAAAATTCAGGTCTTCCCTCACCTCGCGGGTCTCCAAAAATCAATGAAGGTCTGAAAATTGTCCAATTCAATTCTGTATTTTTTAAATATTCATCTGCAAGAAATTTTGTTTTCTGATATCCCGTCCCATCCATTTTTACACCATTGGCACTCATTAAAATAAATCGTTTTATCCCAAGTTTTGCTGCTGCATCCATACAATGCTTTGCACCCTCAAAGTGTAAAGCTTCAAAAGTAATCCCCTTTTTCGGAAATTGCCTGATAATGCCAACAGTATAAATAACTGCATCTGCACCCTCCAAAGTCGATTCAATTGCAGAAGCATCTGATAGCGTTCCACTAACAATATTACATTGTTTTGGATTTAATAATTTATCATCGGAACCAGGCCGTATTAATATCTGCGGTTTGTGGCCCTTTTTAATAAGCTCATCGATTAAATAAGACCCAACAAATCCGGTACCTCCAAACAAGGCGACTTTCATGCTGTAGCTCCTTTGTATTTATCCAATGAAGAATAATTCAATGCAATTTTCTTATCAGCAATAAAGATAATTTTTATTTTCTGTAATCTAGTGGCGGTTTTCTATCTCCAAGCATGGAGTAATAATTAAATTTTGGCCCCCGACGTTCAATCAATTCCTGTTTGGCAGAAATAATTGCTTCCGGATCATTATATAATTCCACCGCGGCACCAGCAATTGTCTTCGCTGCAATCATCATGCCTTTCATGCCGATACTCATTCCGCCTGCAGCCACAGCCTGCCAGGAATGAGCCGACGTGCCTGGCACCCAGGTTGCAGTCCGAAGACCTGCTGTAGGCACCATCCAGCTTACATCACCTACATCAGTTGATCCTTTGCCGCGCTTGAAAGCATAGGGCTGAATTTCATTTACAGAAGAGATCTCTAAATCAGGTTTTGTCAGAGTTGAATAAATTGATTCAGCAAATTCCTGTTCCTTTCGGGAATATGCGAAACCCCCTGTAGATGCAAGATTATCATACATAATTCTTTGCACCACATCGTTGGCCAGAACCGGGCGGTTACCATGGATAATTTCGAATTCCATCCGGGTGCTGGTCCCCAATGCTGCTCCCTCTGCTGCCTTGACTACACGATCCCACATTCCTTCCAAAATCTCAACATTAAAATGCCGCACATAATAATATACTTCTGCAAAGTCTGGCACTACATTAGGTGCATTCCCGCCACGTGTTATGATATAATGGATGCGGCCATCATCAGGGATGTGTTCCCGCATTAGATTCGCCATATGATTCATGGCTTCTACTCCATCCAGGGCCGAACGACCTTTTTCCGGTGCACCGGCGGCATGAGCAGAATATCCATAAAATCTGAATTTAGCCGAACGGTTGGCCATGGTGGTTGAGGGATTGGCCGCATTCCTGTCACTGGCATGCCAGTGCAGGACCACGTCCACATCATCAAATAATCCTGCACGAACCATGTAGATCTTTCCAGAACCGCCTTCCTCCGCTGGTGTTCCGTAAAGACGTACAGTTCCCTTTTGTTTTGATTTTTTAAGATAATCCTTAACTGCTATAGCTGCGGCTGTCGAAGCTGTGCCAAATAAATGATGACCACAGGCATGGCCGGCACCTCCTTCAATAATTGGTTTACGTTTCGTTGCTACATCCTGAGATATCCCTGGTAGCGCATCAAATTCTGCCAAGATTCCAATAATAGGTCTTCCAGATCCATATTCCGCTATAAAAGCAGTAGGAATTTCTGCAACGCCAGCTTCAATATTGAATCCTTCATCCGATAATGTTTTTTTAAGCAGGCCAGAACTTTTTTCCTCCTGGTACCCTACTTCGGCCCAGGACCAAATGGATTTGGCAATGGTTTCATATTTTTTGGCACGTTTATCAATGGCCTTTTGGACATCTTTTTTATTTGATTGCGCATTAAGGCCAACAGAAATAATCAATCCGTAAATAATGGCAATGCAGTATTTCTTTTTCATTTTCACCTCAATAATTAGGATTCTATAGAATTTTCAAGCCGATGATTCATCCAGTGATTCAGCATATAAAAAGCTGCCAAGGCAATCGTCCACTGTACTACACAAGTTGCCACACTGTATAAAGATGTGGGATCATACCAGTCATCAGGAGCATAAACAGTCGCAGATTGATACATCCACCAAAAAAGCAAAATAGCTCCTAGTGCCGGTACAATATAATTGACTACTGAACTCCACCAGCGGGGGAATGCCCAGTCATTTTGGCTCTCTGAGCTTACCTCCTTAATTATTCTGGATAATCCATATTTCACCGCCGCTAAAGCAACAAACACCCCCGAAAGCATGAGGGCCACACCCCAGACAAAATCCTGGTTTCCCATAATATCTAGATTGCGAGCCGAAGGTATACCCATCACAAAGCAAACAGTAACAATCCAGCCAATAGCCGTTGTTCGTTTCAGTCCTAGATTAATAAGATTACGGACTGGCAGCTCCAACATAGAAATGAGAGATGAAAAACCAGCAAATGTCAATCCAAGAAAGAATAGTGCCGCCAGTGGTTTACCTAAGGGCATTTTGGCAAATAGCTGAGGCATCCAGATAAAAGTCAGGCCTGTTGCCGCGGGACCGCTGGTTTTCATCACTTCCAGAATTTCCGGCTTGCTCATAGACATTTCATTCCCTAAAATAGAAAATACAGTACTGAATACCATAATGGCTGCCAGTAGTGATACTATATTATTCCCAATGGCTGTTGTAAATGCATTTTTTATTACACCATAGCGACGGCGAATATAAATTGCGTAGGTTAGAAAAAGTCCCCAACCAGCTCCAGTATCCCATGCATTTTGAGTCAAGGCTTCCAGCCAAATGCGAGGGTCTTTAAGTTGGGCCCAATCAACAGTGAATAAATAAGAAATTCCAGATCCAGCTCCGGGCAAGGTTACCGCTCGTACTACGCATAATAGTACAATGCCCAACAAGGTTGGAATAAGGAAGAGATTCACTTTTTCAATGGAAGATACTCCTTTCCAAATAGCAAAGCCGGCTACACCCATGGTCACCGCATGGAATAGAATTGGGAAAAAACTGTTCTGAAAATTATTCCACAAAGCCCATGAAGCATCCGTCGTATTGGGGAGATTAGTGAATGTCATACTGCCGAAATAATAGATATTCCATCCAACTACGACAGAATAATAAAATACAATTGCCGTGGAAACGAAACCAACAAAGCCGCCCATCCAGGCAAAGGGTTTTCCCATAAAGTGGACAAAAGCACCTATTGTACCTTTGCGGGACTTTCGGCCCATCACATATTCCACAATAATGAGTGGAATGCTCCATAAAAATAAAAACATAAGCCACGCGATGAGAAAACTACCGGCGCCGTTTTCACCACCATTGGAAGCGGCAATTCGCGGAAAACGCCAGATATTGCCCGTACCTATAGCAATACCCAAAGCACTGAGTAAGAAGGTTAAACGTGAAGAAAATCGCGGTGTTGATTCTGACATAATTTTCCCTTATTAATTCTTTTGAGACCCCACCCAATCTTTTATCAATTCTTCTAAAACATCCAGAGGGACAGCACCGTTCCCTAAAACTGCATCATGGAATTCACGTACATCAAAATCTCTTCCTAATTCTTTTTCAGCATAGCGACGTAATTCCTTGATCTTCAATTCGCCAATTTTATAAGAAAGTGCCTGACCTGGCCAGGAGATATATCGGTCTGTCTCAGTTGTGCATTCATGTAACGCAAGAGCTGTATTAGATGCAAGATAATCTATGACCTGTTGACGTTCCCATCCCATAGCGTGAATACCAGTGTCAACCACTAATCGACATGCACGCCACATTTCGTAGGTTAAACGACCAAAATTACTGTATGGATCAGTATAAAAACCTGCTTCCTTACCCAACCATTCGCTGTATAACCCCCAGCCTTCCCCAAAAGCGGATAAATATACATCCCTACGAAAATCAGGTACATTTTCTAGTTCGGCTGCAATGGCATTTTGAAGGTGATGCCCCGGTACAGCCTCGTGGAAACTGAGTGCTTCAAGATTGTATAAAGGTCGAACATCCAGTTTATAAGTATTTACCCAATAATAGCCTGGTTCGTTGCTTCCTTCTGCTGGTCCAGCATATCGACCCCCGGTGTATTTTGGTGCTAAATCATCCGGTACGGGGGCAACCCCGTAGGTCAGTCTCGGAAGAGTTTTAAATAGAGACGGTAGTTTCGCATCCATACGTTTGGTAATGAAAGAGGCTTCTTTTAACAATTCTTCAGGTGTATCTGCATAGAATTGTGGATCACTGCGCAGGAATTCCAGAAAATCGGCAAAGCTACCTTCAAAACCTACTTCAGAAATAACAGCTTCCATTTCGCTTCTTATCCGTGTCACTTCTTTTAATCCAATCTGATGTACTTCTTCTGGTGTTAAATCTAATGTAGTGAATTTCCGGACTTTATTTTCGTAATAGGCTTTTCCATTCGGGAGTTCGGACGCACCAAGTGTAGTTCGTGCATTAGGCCGATACTCATTTACAAAAAAATCTAGAAATGAACGGTATGCTTTGACTACACCGCTTATAATGGCTTTCCGGCCTAATTCTTTCAAGCGCTCCTGATCCGCTCCAGAAATGGAAGGAGGTATCTGATTAAAAGGTTGGTAAAAGGCACTTAACTCAGGGGCATCAACAATATGCGTGGCAATAGTTACTTCATAACCTTCCAAAACAACTTTTGGAACCGTAATACCTGTCTTTATACCCTCTTTCATTAAGGTAATATGTTCTAAAAAATATCGAGGAAATGCATTCAAGCGTGAAATGTAATCTTCAAAATCTTTCACCGTTTTAAAAGGCATCGCCAGGTATAGCCGCGAGAGCCCAGTATGAAACCCGGAATCCGCATTCAAAGGCATCAGGTAATCTTTATATTTTACTCGGGTAACGCGGTCTGATATAATTCGGCGAAAAACACGGTAGTTAATTTTATCCTCTTTGGAAAGGGCTTCATAATTAATCGCCTCCAAACGACTAAGAATGGCCTGCCAAAACTTGTCACGTCTAGTGATATCTTCCAATGCAACCGATGGCATACGCGCATTGCTGGTATGGAGCCCGGCATAGGTTGCAAATAGTGGATTCTCTTTCAGCTGAAATTGACGCGCTTCAGAAAAAATCTGGTATAATTCCGCTGCGGGTTCTTTTTGAACACACCCCGCGAACAAAATGAAAAAAGTAAAAATCCATGACGGATGAACTACTTTATATTTTAACAAATTTTACTCCTTTAGATACCGTGAGTGTAACCCTGCTAATATCAGTTTGCCAAAATAAATCAAGCTAACGCACGGCGCATAATTGCTATATCTGCTTCAAATGTTGTTTGAGGAAGCGGACCAAAAGAAAATCGGAAAAATTGTTCTAAGGGAGATTCTTTTCCCAGCCGCGCCATATCGCAATCCTTACCCTGCAAAATAGCCGCACCATCCTGGTAAAGTCGATCATTCAATTCAGATGCAGTTAAATTTCCTGGCAGCTTACACCAGTGATAGAAACCACCATTACCTGAGAATAATTCTATCCCCAAGTCAGTAAAGGCTTGCCCATAGCGATCTCGTTGACTCGCATAATATTCTGGTATTGCCTTACGTGCAAGATTTATTCGTTTTTTATTTAATAACGCTAAAGCATAAAGTTGTGATGGCCTAGAGACCCCGCCCATTCCGAATGAAGAAAAATTGCCCAATATTTCAATATGGCGCTTAGCAGCAACAACCCAGCCAATACGGATACCCGGCGCTTGCAATCCTTTTGTAGCCGCACCAGTAATAAAAAAATTAGAGTCATCTATATTATTAATATATTTTAACGCACTTACAGGTGGGGTATGAAACATTTCATAGGCCTCATCCACTAGTAAACCCAAGGAGCCAAAGGATGCAGCCTCAACAAGTGCTCTGAGTGTCTCGCCAGACTTTGTAATTCCTGTTGGATTGCATGGATTGCTTAACATAACCAGATTACGATGAGAGTTATCCTTTCTAATATATTCTTCCACAGTTGGGCAAAACCCATTATCAACACCACTTTCTATCAACGAATATTTTCGGCCAAGCAATCGTAACATATCGTAATAAGGCGTGTACTCTGTTGAGGCAATACGTACATTAATATCCGATTGTAAAAACAAAAGCAATGTAACCAAGCCCGGCCGACCACCTGCGAATACCATAATATTTTCTAAATCAATTCCAGCCTCATAATGATGATTATAATATTCAGCAATTTCATTGCGCAATGCTGGTAAACCCCAAGCTTTTGGATACAAAAGATCAGCTGAATCAACATCTACACTTTTAGGCATAGCTGGCCCACCGGGTATTTGGGTAGTCAGTGGATAACCCTGACTCCAAGGATGGGTACCTGATTCACCCATAGGTGTACCAAACGCTTTCTGAAAAGCATAAAGTGTTTCATAGATTCCCATAGGGGGAACATGATTAAGAAAACTATCCATACATTTCTACCAACTCAGTGTAACCCCCAATAGCTTCTCCATTAATAACAATTTGAGGAACGGTCATTGCCTTACCTACTTCAAGGAGTTTTTCGCGGGGCCAGCCTATCTGCTCAATATTAATTTCCTCATATTCCCAGCCTTTTTCTTTAAAAAAACGTTTTGCGGCTGTACAATATGGACACCAGTTTGTCGTAAATATTTTAATATCTTTCATTGAACAACTTTAAGTTATTTAAATAAAAAAGGGGAGGCAAATGCCTCCCCTCGATTAGAGTTTTTTTCGATTTTAATTTTCGTGTTTTTCAGCCACTTGGATTATTTTGTGAATGAAATAAAACCCACCCAGTGACACTACAAAGCCAATTACAACATGTACGAGGTCCATATTTCTAACATACCTTTCGATTGTGATTATTTCGAGGACGAATTTAAAGTTTTCACCCGATTGACCAAATAATTCTTCTTCTCTTTCACAATTTGAATAATAGACAATTTATCAAATAAACGGATGATAGGATAAATGGGATCAAATTCCCATTTGCGTACACCAAAATTTAACCGATTGGGAAAACGGTGGTGGTTGTTCTGAAAAAGTTCCCCCAGCGTTAAAAAATCAAAGGGTAATGTATTTTTAGATTTATCTTTTATATTTTTGAAATTTCGGTATCCATATTTATGGCCACACCAGTTAACAATAGCACCATGGATGGGTCCCATCAAAAAATGGATCGGCAAAAGCAGAAAAAGCCACCAGGAAGGTGTGAATAAAATATAAAAAATAACATAAAAAGTTCCCCATGCTATTCTTGTTATCCAGTGATCAGCAATGCTTTCCAAGCTATGCCAGTTAGGAATATTAATCAGCAGGTTCTTCTTTACCTTCATTCTGTTGTTGATTAAATCACTATAGACTTTCTTTGTCCGCCACATCATTCCAAAAACCGATTTGAAGTGGTTCGGCGAATGTGGGTCATTACTGGTATCACTATGTAAATGATGGAGGCGATGAAGAATGGCATATCCTCGGGCATTTAAATAAGATGATCCTTGGGAAATAAATGTAAAAATATGAAAAAAACGTTCCCAGAATCTGTTCATTTTAAACATTTGGTGGGCACTGTAACGATGTAGAAAAAAGGTCTGAGAGAATAAGGATGAAAACCAGTGCCCTGTAAAGAAAATTACGATAGCCATTTCTTATCCGATTTTATTGACTGAAACCAAGATTGAAATTAAATATAATTTCAATCTTTGACCAGCCTTTGAATATTCTCCTCTTTTTAAGTAAACTTCGCTGAGTTAAGCCATGACAAAATATATTCGTTATGCTGCAACACCCATTCTAGTTTTATTCGGTATTTATTTTGCAATGAAAGGCCAATACTGGATGTGGGTATATGAAGCTGTTTTTACATTGATCGTAATATTTGGAGACCTCTTTCTAGGTGATGATCGATCCCAACCAGAATATGCTTCACCAAAATTACTTAATTTTTTTCTCTATATTAACTTACCCTTATTATTCATTATTCTTGCCATCTCCGTATGGATGGCGGGAAGCCTACCCCTCCCCGCCTGGGGTGCATCATTAATGGCTGCCAGAGAGGAAACTACTTTCATACATTTGGTTGGCTATGTCGTTGTTTTGGGGTTAATGGTCGCTACTGCAGGAACCAATGTAGGACATGAACTAACTCACCGGAAGCGGGAGCGGTTTGACATGTTCATGGGCAATTGGCTATTGGCACTCACCTGGGATTGTTCTTTTGCCATTGAGCATGTATACGGCCACCATAAATATGTGGCGACATCCATAGATCCAGCCACTGCCAAGCGAGGGCAAAATCCCTACAACTTTATTTTACATGCAATATTTCTCAATCAACGAAATGCGTGGATTATTGAAAATAACCGTTTAGTAAAAACAGGACTTAGACCCTTTTCTATTCAAAACAGAATGTTGATTGGATACGCCCGTTCAGGAATACTCACTGCTGCCGCTTATTTGTTGGCAGCTTGGACTGGCGTTATTGTATTTCTATTAATCAGTATGGGCGGTAAGGTCGTACTGGAGGGGGTCAATTATATGGAACATTATGGATTGATTCGTGAGAAGGGGACACCAATTCTTCCAAGACATTCATGGAATACAAACCGCCGGGTCAGTAGTTTTTTCCTGTTTAATTTAACACGCCATTCATCCCATCATGAAAATGCCCAATTAGAATATTGGGAATTAAAGGCCTACTCTGATGCACCAGAAATGCCTTTAGGTTACCTTTCTTGTGTATATCTGGTCCTATTTATGCCATGGTTGTATCATCGAATCATGGCACCAAAACTCAAAGATTGGGATTTAAATTTTGCCAGTGAGGGGGAACACAGATTAGCGCAGAAACAAAACCGCTCCAGCGGTTTACCTTACCTCATGACCTGATTAGTTTTTATTTAGCCTTGGCTAATACCAGGGAAGTGGTATCACTATTAAATGCAGTGAACATGCCCAAACCGCCATTTATATTGGAATAAGGTTCATTCAAATCTCTCGAATCTTGTCCGCTTGATTGATATAACAGCACATAGTCCGTCTGGACATGAAATAAAACAATATCGTGTCTCCCAAAGTGGGTGATGGCACTGGCCAACATGGTGTAGGTTGAATCCGCAAAAGGCTGGGAAATAAACCGTCGCCATCGCGGCGGCAAATTTCCTTCCAATCGTTCCGGATCCGTTTCCACATTATCCATCAATAAATAATGGTACTGGTCTTCCGGATTATCCCAATTTAGGCGAACAATATTTGAGTCAGCAAAAATCCAACGAATATATTCAATATTCCGGTTAAAGTTTGGGACCCAAAGTGTATCTACAGTGGATGAAAAACTATCTGGCTTTGCCGGGACCACTGCTTCGGCGGTGAGCTGTTGTTCCATGTAATTCACTTGCAATTTAAAGGTGTCTCCTTTTGCAACAATAAGATCATCTCCAGGATAATAATACGTGATGCCAAAAGTTGTGTCCGTTTCCGTGGTGTCATATGCGTAATCTGGAACAAGTGTGAATTGCTCTGAGCCTCTGGATAAAATCACCTCAGCTGAATCAATTGGAACCGCTATTTCATTTTCATCATCCAGTGCCAAGGTGGACATTAAAATCACATCTTTCACTGGCTGGCCAGCATAAATATAGGCTCGGACAACAATCATATCTGCATCAGGTACGGGTGCAAGGTCATCTTCGCAACTAATAGTTAATAATACGCTGGTTAAAAATCCAAAAAAGAAAAATTTGTTTTTCATCCGATACACCTACTTCAATGTCACTTTAAAAAACAAGGTAATCGTCATGGGTAACAGCATCACATCTGAAACTAATACCGGGATAACATCCAGATCATATTCACGGTAATTGACATTTTTCCGATTATAAAGATTAAATGCTGATATACCCACATCCCATTTAAAATCAGGTGTATGCAATTGCCGAAAGATACTCAGATCCATGCGATGGTAATCTGGAAGTCGAAAGCCGTTCTTATCGCTGACATGGATATAGTTGAATTCATCTCCATTCAACAGCGGTAAATAATATCTGCTTTGGGGGGTCGTATAAGGGGTACCAGTAGCATACACAAATGTAGAAGCAAAATTCCAGGGACCCCATTTATAGATTCCAACAATTTTAGCTTCATGGGTTTTATCGTGGCTAGCAGGATATGGTTCCGGTGCCAAGGCGCCAAAATCATATTCTACACTGCTATAAGTGTAACTGATCCACCCATTAAAAGCACCGGACTTTTTCTGGGCTAAGAATTCCAAACCTTCCGAATATCCGTCACCAAAGAAAAAGTAGTTCCCATAATCAGCCAATTCCTGGAACCTTCGTGTATACTCCACAAGCCCATCTAAGTATTTTCGATAGCCTTCAATCTCAAACAAGTATTTCCGGGTTTCATATTTCATCCCCAGAATCTGGTGTTCTGCTGAAGCAGCAGGTATATTGTCATCAGAAACCAGCCAGAAATTGGAATTACCTTGAAGAACATCCTCTAAAACTATATTATTAATGAATTGAAAATAATTTCCCCAGGCCCCACTAATGCTAAACTGATCTGTAACATGCCAGGTTAAAAACAAACGCGGTGAAATAAAAATTGAATCAGATGCCATATCCAGGATAAATAGACTGTCTAATCCCATTTGAGAGCTCGCTCGTAAACCCGCACCAAGTGTTAAGTTCGAAGTCACATTCCAGCGATCCTCCAGGTAAAGGCTCGCGAGAAAAGTATTAGATTCTAAATCCAGGATAGGAATTGTATCAAAAACGGCAATATCATAATGGGTACCCAGATTGGTAAACTCCAGACCAAATTCAAGAATGTGTTTGGCGCTGGCATGATAGACATTGTCTAAGCGATAAGATTGGTCCATGGCGCCATTCCCTTCAGCAATCTTGAATGTTCTTCCACCACCTCCCAGGGCATATAAATGCCGGTCATAATTACTTTTGAATTGAGATGAACTCATAAGCGCCTGAGTTGAGAATCGATCGGTCCAGCGGTGATTCCACCGTATGGATACACCCAAATTACCCCAATCTGTATTGTTGTCATCCATACGGGTAATGGTTTGTTGCTGGTTACCACCACCAAATCCGCCGCCGCCACCGCCGCCAGGGCGATTACGGGCACCTTCTGTTTGGCGCGACTCATTCAAGAAATCTTTACCACCATACATACTGATACTGATCACATCTTTATTTCCGGGAGTAAAGGTGACCTTATTGTGTAGGTCATAAAAATAAAAGGTTGGAAAAACCTGCTGTTGAAAGGCATCCTCCTGATTTGGATTATTCGGGTTAATCTGGCGCCGATTATTGGTAGGCACTTCATCGTCACCTGTAACAAATTCATACATTTTGTCAAAAAATGGGCTGGACATGAAATCAGAATAAGACCTACGGAATGAAAACAGCCAGCTGCCACCTAAAATGATCGGGGTTTCATATAATATCTGGGTGGACATTAGGTTTGCTCCAAGGCCGAATTGCCGCCGTGTTAAATCTCCATTTTTTCCCGTCATATCAATTACACTGGAAAGCCTGCCACCATATTTTGAAGGAAATCCCCCCTTGTAAACCTGTACATCTTTTATGGCATCAGCATTAAATGCGCTGAACATGCCGAAAAAATGATCGACATGGTAAATATTCATACCATCTAATAGAATCATGTTCTGGTTCGATGCACCACCACGGACATTAATGCCCGATGATCCATCACCCGTGCTGCTAATACCGGGCAATAATTGCAAGGAACGAAAAATGTCTACTTCGCCCATGTTTGGGAGCAATGCCAATTGCCGTGGTGAGATGGTTACCTTGCTTACTTCATCAGTGCTTTTCATAATTTGGTACTCGTCTGCAATAACATCCACGGCCTGGAAATCCAATGCTTCCATTTTGAGGCGGATATCCAATTGTTTTTGAGGACCCGAATTATCATACCCAATCATTACGCTACGATAGCCAATATATGATATCATTAAAGAGCATGGTATAGCAGGTATGTCAACTAATACAAATTGTCCATCTGAATTAGTTGTGATACCCCGATTCATTTCGAGGACAACAATATTAGCATAGGGCAAAGGCTCCAAGTTATCCATATCCAATACAACACCGGAAATATCCTGGGTCCGATTTTGAGAAAAGACGATGGATAAGAGCAGTAACCCCAAGAAAAACTTTTTCATCAATTGATTCCCTTGCGCTGGCCCTGTCCGCGCCTTTGCTCTCCCCTACCTCTTTCTTGCATACGTCTACGTCTTTCTTTCTGCTGAGCTTTTAATTCTTTATCGTATTTCTTATACTGTTGTTTGTTAAGGATTTTCTTGATCTTTTTATCCCGCTCTTTCTGAATATCCTGCATGGCATACATCATTCCCATACGATCACCACTGGGATTGTCCATCATGCTCATCATTTCAGACCTAAAATATTCTTGGATTTCGGCCATTTGCTTAGCCTGTTCATCAGTTAGGTCTAGTTTTTTTACCCAGTCAATAGATTCTGCTCCCTGTCGCATCATTCTTTGAGCAGAAGTAATGGATACACAAAATAAAAGCAAAATCAATGAGAAATTGCGCAATTTCATATGGATACCTCCCCTGTTATCAATTTAGACGTAACGGTTTTAGAAAAAGTTAAAAAATAGGCCACAAAAAAATTAACCCAGTATATTGTCGTTTCGACTATTATTATTTTATAGCTTTAAAATCCAGAGCTAGAGAATTTACACAATACCGCAGTCCGGTTGGTTTTGGGCCATCTTCAAACACGTGTCCAAGATGAGAATCACACTTGGCACAGGTAATTTCTGTTCGGATCATGCCATAACTTAAATCTTTTTTTATATTGACTTTGGTCTCATCTATCGCATCAAAAAAGGCTGGCCATCCCGAACCAGAATCATATTTTGTATCTGAACTGAAAAGTTCATTCTCACACCCGGCACAGACATAGGTCCCTTTATCTTTATGTTTGTAGTATTTCCCGGTGAATGCCATTTCCGTTCCTTTTTCCCTGAGAATCTGGTACTGTTCAGGTGTAAGGCAGCTTTGCCATTCGTTATCGGATTTAACCACTTTATCCATTACAAATCCTTTCGGCACATCATTTGTCTGGCCAGTAATAAAAAAGATAGCCATCAATAATGTTGTTATGAATCCAATTTTTTTCATGGGGTAAATCTCTTTTTCGCCAAGATAAACGAATTTACACTATTTTGAGTTTCATTCCATTTAAATCCGTTTAACGGGCTCTAAGATAATGGGGTTTCATTTATCTAAAATACCATTTTGATAATCTTCAAATGCCTTTAACACCTCACCTTTTGAATTCATTACAAAAGGACCCCCACGGGCTACCGGTTCATTCAAAGGCTCGCCGGCCACAACAATAAACTTTGCTCCCTTCTGACCAGCTGTTAAGTCTAATTCGCCTTCCTGATCCAATACAATAAGGTGCCCCTTATTGACCTCCCTGTCCAATTGAACGCTGCCTTCATAAATATAAATAAATGCGTTCCAACCGTTATCAATCGGCATCGAAAAATGTGTGCTGAGATCTAAAACAATATCATAATAAAGCATCCCAGTATGGGGTTTCCCAGGTCCAGAAATTCCCAAAAACTTACCAGAAATAATCCTTGCTCTGCCACCTTCAAAATCCACTTTAGGTATTCTTTCAGCAGATATATCATTGTAAGCGGGTTCAATCATTTTCTTTTCTTTAGGAAGATTAAGCCAAAGCTGAAAACCGCGCACCAACCCTTCCGTTTGTTCCGGCATTTCACTATGAATTACACCACGGCCAGCAGTCATCCACTGCACCGAACCGTCCGTAAGATAACCTTCATTACCAGCTGAATCTTTATGACGAAATTTTCCATTCAGCATATAGGTAATGGTTTCGAAACCTCGGTGAGGATGTGGCGGAAAACCAGCAATATAATCTTTGGGGTTATCACTTCCAAACTCATCCAGCAGTAAAAAAGGATCCAGCATATTCAACTCCATACTCCCAATGATACGGGTGAGATTAACACCTGCACCATCTGTTGTCTGAACACCTTGTATAACTTTTTGGATGGACCGCATTGTGTCCACTTCAAATCAAATATATTTTAACAAAAGCCGTATAAGGCGCTTCACGCGACCCGTATAGGGCGGATACAATAATTTCATAGGACTCAGACGAGACTGTTTCATCACAGATCGTTGATTGGAAAAGGCCTTAAATCCTGCCTCTCCATGGGTACGACCAAAACCACTATTATTAATACCACCAAAGGGCAGATTCAGTTGCATATAGTGTAAAATAGTATCATTAATTGACGTACCGCCTGCAGAAGTATTATTCAGTATAAAATCGATATTTTTTCTTTTTTTGCTAAAAATATAAAGGCCCAATGGTTTAGGGTGGTCATTGATAAAGTCTGCTGCCTCCGTAATATTATTAAAGCTAATCACCGGAAGGATCGGGCCAAATATTTCTTCCGACATCACGGGAGATTCGGCTGTAACATCTGTTAAAACAGTCGGTGAAATAAAATCGGATTCAGCATCAGTTTCACCACCCATATAGACTTTATCTCCTGCGGCGGTGGTTTTCTCCAGTAATGTACTTAACCGTTCATAATGACGTTCATTTACAATTCGAGAATAGTCTTCAGATGATTGTAGTGATCCATTATTACCACCGAATTGTTTAGCAGAAATCTCTCTAACCTGCTCAAGCAATTTTTCTTTCACCGATTCTTGAACAAGGATGTAATCCGGAGCCAGGCAGATCTGCCCGCAATTCAAAAACTTACCCCAGGATATTTTTTGTGCAGCATCTTTCAAGTTTGCTGTTTCATCTACAATTGTTGGCGATTTTCCTCCCAATTCCAAAGTGACGGTGGAAAGATGCTTCGCGGCCTTTCCCATCACTATTCTACCAATTTTAGGACTACCTGTAAAAAAGATATGGTGGAAAGGTTTGTCCAGTAATGCTTCTGCTACGGTGGCATCGCCTTCAAAAAGAGCTACCTCATTATCTTCAAAAAGGTCGCTTACCATCTGAGCCATAAGTGCCGCTGAATGGGATGTTAATTCAGATGGCTTAATCATTGCACAATTACCCGCAGCTATAGCACAGACCAGAGGGCTAATGGTTAAACTAAATGGAAAATTCCAAGGTGTAATAATTAGCACCACTCCCTTTGGTTCGTATTGAGACCAGGCCTCGGCAGTGGCTAGAGCTAATGTTGGTGCTACCTTTTTTGATCTCATCCAGCTTTTAAGACTTCGACGAACATGTCGAATTTCATTGACCGCGGCCCAGATTTCCGTTAAGTCCACTTCCGAAGCTGGCTTGCTGTAATCAGAATCCATAGCTTTCTGGATTTCTGTTTGGTGATCCATAAGCCAAATTTCAATGGACTTTAGTTTTGCATTTCGCTCCCGAAAAGTGGTATTGCGAATTGTTTGGAGATGTTTCAGTTGTCTTTGAAAAACGTTTTCGATTCTGGATTGGATTTCGTTCATAGTTGTCATTCAACTTACCGACGCAGGTGAAAAATTCCTAATAAGGCAAGCATGGCTCCAAATGTTACAACGATGGCTGCGCCAGTAGGAACATCCAAACTTATAGAAACAAACATACCGGCTAAACTGCCTAAAATTCCAAATGACCAACCAAATATAAGTCTCCCACGGATAGATTCTTGAAAAAACAGCGCTGCAACGGTAGGAATGATTAAGTAAGAAAAAACGAGTAAAACTCCGGCAATTTTTACTGAAACTGTAACTACAAAGCCAAACGTTACATAAAAAAGGAAATCCCAGAATCGGACAAGACGATTCAAGCTCTTCATATTTATATGAGACTGAGATACTTCAAAAAATCGATCCCTATATTTCCAATGGAACAATCCAATGGCACTATAGAGTAGAGCCGTATATCCGATTTTTTCTGGTGTGACAAATAGAATAGATCCCACAAGGAAATGATTTAGGTGTTCAGATCCTTCTGCCGACTTACTAAATAGTAAGATCATCGCGGCCGCACATACAACGTAAGTAATCCCAATAATAGCTTCCTGGGGGACTTTTTGATCGCTGGAACGGACATAGGAAAAAAATGCAGAACCAATAAATGTAAATACAAGCGCCATCAAATAACTGCCAGTACTATCATGGTCTAATCCCATCAGGATCCCTACAGTAGATCCTAAGGCAGCTGCTTGGGCCAAAGCAAGATCAATAAATATCACACCCCGCGTTACCACGTGTAAACCGAGATAAACATGAATTCCAGTTATGACGAATGCTGCAATAAGGGGCCAAAATATGAGATCAATCATAGGAAACTCCATACGCTTTTGCCAAAATAGTTAGGTTAGTTTCAAATAGGTTTATATAAGAATCAGCACCTTTAATCGCACCGACAGATTGAGCTAGCTTAACTATTTTTACCTTCGTTTTTGATGCTATAAATTTTGGTGCCCGATCACTAAAGTAAGATTCAGATGCGATGACTTCGACCCCATCACTCTTAATTCTTTGGATGACTTGATTCAACTTGGACGGTGATGGAGTAATCATCGGTTTTGGCTCAAGGAAATCAACGGTTTTTAATCCAAACCGTTTTGAGAAATAAGGCCATGAGTTATGATAAAAAATAATATCTTTATCCTTAAGATTTGAAAAGCGCTTTGTCCAAATTGAAATAGCTGAATCTAAATCTTTTACAAACTGATTAAGATTCGCCTGATATTGGTCAGCGTTTTTGGAATCATGGCTGATGAGTTTTTGAGCCACTATTCTTGCAATTAATTTTCCATTCTCCGGATCTAACCAGTAATGTGGATTACCAAACCGATGGATATCTCCCATGCTGGCATCAATCTGAGCGGTTGGCACCTCCATTTTATTGATTTCTACCGAACAGTCTACTACTAAAACATTTCTATTCCGTGAACCATCAATGATTTGTTGAGCCCAAAGGTCTAACTCCATTCCAACCATAAAATAAATATCTGCCTTTCTCACTTTAAGCATATATGAAGGCAATATTTCTACATAATGCGGGTCTTGGTTCCCCCTAGCAATACTGGTTACTGCGACATGATCACCACCGATTATTTTTACGATATCTGCGATATCTGTGGTAGAAGACACTATCCGAACTTTTCCAAAAAGAAAAGATATTATTGACATTATAATGATTAATCTTCGCATCAATTAATACCGGTGTGGTTTATGGGGACCCAATGACCAGATAATCTGAACGGTTGTTTTTAGATGTTTTTTATGATGACCCTCATCTTCTAATTGTCCAATTTTTAATCGCAATATCGCTGATTCTTCTACGGGGCTGTAGCCAAAAAAAATCGATGGGTTCATACCTTCATCATCTGCCAGTTCTAATGACCAATAATCGACCATGGCGCCAAAATTGTATGCTTTATTGAACTGGAAATTGACCATGGCATAACCTGCTGTGAGTTTTTCATCCGGATGAACTGCTTTTTCCTTGTATACATCTTCCAAACTGTGCTGTAAAACTTCTGCCTGAATTATCAGGGACCGATATTTGTTCGGACGCCATTTATATTTTAAATCAGCACCCAATATTCCTTCATCTTGCCCTGAGTATCCACTTAAGCCTAATTCGAGGTGCTTCACATCATTGAGTTCAAAGAAATGGGACCAGCGGACTGAAAATGCATTGGCTTGCTTTTCTCTTCCATGGTGTTTTTCAGCATCATCATAATTATGATCATCTTTATCTTTATGGTCATCTTTATGCTCATGATCATCTTCATCTTTCTCATAATCGCTATGATTATGACTGCCAATTCCTGAGTCAAAATAGCTCAAAGAAAAATTGCTGTACCAAGGCAGAGGTAGGAATACATTAGTTTCAATACCTGTCGCGGACCAAAATTCTTCACCCAATATTTTCGTCATACCAGAAGGCGCTTCGATATAAGGAAATAGGTGGTCATGGGATTGGTTAATCTTTCCAATGTCAGGCCTAAATTTTCCTGCCCGTATTCCAAGACCGAATGGGAGCCCTCTTTCAATTGTCATTACGGCTTCTTCTAACTCTATTGGAGAGTCATCATTATGTTTGTGTAAATAGATATCAGCCCGGGCAAAAGGGTTTACATATCCTTGGACTGCAATTTCAATCCCAGAGCTTAATAAACTAGTATTTTTATGGAGATGATCTATCACTAGATCACCTATCACACTGAATTGGGGGTTAGCCGTTGTCTGGCCAAAAGTGAATGTTGTGATTAATATTCCCCCGATTAATTTTTTCAACATAGTATCCTTCCATTTTGTATGCTGATTATTCGGACTTCCCCTTTAAAGGGGAAGTGTCATTTAGTGATATAACTAAGCGACGGGAGGACCGCGATCCCAATGAACATAATTATGGGATGCAGTTAATAGAAAATATTGGGCAGTCCATTGAATAGATTCAAATTCAGTGGAAGCCTGAACAGTAAAATGATTAATTTCATCATTATCTGTAAGGCGCTCGGCCATAAACCATTCACAGGCCTGACCAGCTGAATGGTGGGATTCTTCTTCACAGTCAATAGCGCAAACGCTTGCTTTTGCCGGAAGAATATCATGCCCATGACCTAAATGGATGGTGGAGATTTGGGTAAATACCCCAATCCACCCCACGAGGATCAATGTAATGAATTGATTTATATATCTCATAAACGGCGGAAAATATGATGAAATCTATAAAAAGGAAACATCATATAATTATTAAGACAATTAGAGAATTTATGAAATTGATGCTAAATAGCCTAAATTATGGGTTCGTTCATGCTTTATGCCTTAGTAAAACTGATTTCAATTGCAGGAATTCGAACTTTTTTCAATCGGATCTCATCCCAAAATTTAGATCAAATACCAAAAGAGGGAGCCGTTATCTTTGTATGTAATCACCCCAATACAATGATGGATCCTCTGATTGTAGGAAGTACATGCGGCCGAAATCTATATTTTTTTGCTAAATCGACTATATTTAATAATTTTTTTACACGTTGGATATTAAACAGGCTACGGGTGGTACCTGTTTACCGCAAGCAGGATGATCCGACACAGACGAATAAAAATATTGATACATTTTATAAAGGATACGAGATCCTTGAATCGGGTGAATCATTTCTTATTTTCCCTGAAGGTACTTCTACTGGTGACCGAACCTTAGGAAAAATCAAGACCGGAGCTGCCCGCATTGGATTTGGGGCCATAGAAAATAATAACTGGAGGCTCAACATCTCACTGGTACCAGTAGGTTTATCCTATTCCAATGCTGTAAAATTTAGAAGTGACGTAATTGTTCGCTATGGTAAACCAATCGATTTAAAGTCATATCAAAAAGAATATGAAGCAAACAAAGTAAATGCAGTTCAACAACTCACAGAACAAATTGAAACAGCGCTTTCAAAACTTACAACCAACGTAAATGATCTAGCTTTTGAAAAAATTGTAAATGCTCTTGAATTGATATATAAAAAAGAATTAATGGTGGATTTAGGCCTGGACATCGAAAATAAAACAGATGATTTTTCCGCAACCAAGGGGCTGGTCCATGCTGTAGAGTGGTATTGTAAAAATCGGCCAGAAGAAGTGGAAGAATTCGAGGTTATGCTTGACCGTTATCAAAACCGTTTAGATCTTTTGAAGTTAAAAGATGAATTTCTTGATCCTGCTTCAGGCAGTACTACAATGGCACAACGGATCAGGGTTATCTCCTATATCATTTTAGGGTTCCCAGTATATGTGTACGGTCTTATTAATAATGCAATTCCCTATAAATTTCCACGTTGGTATGCAAAAAGTTTTGTGCATGATAAATCAGTAATTGCACCTACAAAACTCATTACAGGTATGGGTATTTTCATCATATTTTACTCAATCCAAATTTTTCTTTTTGCATTTTTTTCAGGAAATACTCCTCTCACCATTTTTTATATTTTTACTCTCGTACCCAGCGGAAATTTTGTTTTATCCTACATTCATCAAGTGCGTAATTACCGGCAGCATTTGAGGTTTTTATCGATTTTTTACCGAAAAAGAATTATCATGTATGAACTTATTGAAGAGAGACAAACACTTATTCAATATTTAAATAATGCAAAAAAAGCATACATGAAAATAGAGAAAATAAATCCGATATAGATTAAATCTCAGGGAGCAAGCCCTGTGGAAAAGAACAATTATACTGGTTCAGTGAGAATCATACCTAGCCATTCGGCTACCATCGCAGGTTTTTCAGTCCCTTCCACTTCAATGGTACACAAATAAGTTGCTATAAATCTGCTATTTCCTCGTTTTCGAATGTCTTTTAGTACTACATGATTTCTGATTCGGGAACCAATGGGAATTGGAGACATCCAGCGAACTTTATTCAAGCCATAATTGAGCCCTGATACTGTATCGCTGGGCCAAATACCCATTTGATTATTGAAATAAGTGAGTAGTGAAAGTGTCCAGAAACCATGGGCAATTGTCGTATCGAATACACCTTCTTTTGCTACCCGCTCTGGATCAGTATGAATCCAGTAATCGTCAAATGTGACTGCAGCAAATTGATTAATATTATCTTGAGTAACCTCAAGCCAATCAGAAATGCCTAAACTTTCTCCCACTTTTTTTGTTAAATCATCAACTGAATAAGTTGATTTTTTTACATCCATAATAATATTATGTAAAAAGTAATTATATTATTTTATGATTTAGGGATCTCTTCGTTCTACGTCTGATCTTCGCTCATCGATTTCCCGACGATCTGATCCTGATCTTCTGTCATTTTCAACAGGCGCATCCTCAACTCGCCTATCTCCGATATCACGGCGGCCACTATCTCTTCTTTGTAATCCACGATTTTCCATATAAACCTCTAAATAAAAGAGTTAAATCTTATTGACTAAGTTAAAAGATACCGCATTCATTTCGATTATTCAAAATCCAATCGAATCCCCGAATTCCCATTCAACGGATGATAATAATAATTTATACTTAATGAGATAGGAAATTTTATATCAAAAAACCCCCCTGTTTCAAAGGTGATCGCGCCACCGACTGCAAGCATATTAGAGTAACCACTAACAGATGCCGCATCCACGAATGGGCCACCGTTTATACGTTTTAAATAGGCTACGCTAAAAGGCAGAGATAAATCGGGGTAAACCAGAGGCATTTGGTATTTGATTTTTAATCTCCATATCGATTCAGGAAAGTACCAATTATACCCATAGGGGAATGTGACTTTGGATGGTATAATATAGTCGCCTTGATTTGTTTCATATTGCAATTGAGCTCCAATAAAATGATGTTTACCCAATCCCCGTTTGCCATATTGCATTCTTATCGATAGTTGCTCACCTTTCCATAATCCTCCCAGTGGTGCACCGCCAAAATGACCATAAATCTGCCAGCCTGGATTCCCCAAATCTCTGGGCGCACTTTCATCAATTGAAGACATACCACCTTCAATATAAACTGGCATGATTCCTCCATCTCTATCAGACCTTTTTTCCATTTCCTTGACACGAACGTTGGGCGGAATTTTGTCGAAACTGTAATGGTAATGAGTATCCGATCTCTTGGTAAATTTTATTCCTGCCTTTGCGTAACTATATTGAGTCGTAATTCCCCTTCTACTATTTTTTAAAGGGATTGACATACCAAAATTAACATTCAATTCATCCCATTTTTCATTCACTGCAAACTTAATCGAATCTCTTGTATTTTCCACTTTCTGAGTAAACGGGCCAAAACGAACATCACGTTTCCCATAACCTAATTCAAAATCAAAAATAGGGTAAAAACCGGAATAGGTACTTTTTATCCGCTGGGTTAATGTTTTTTCGTTTTGACTATAGATTAAATCCATATTGAATTTCATTGTCCCCAAAATATTATCTGATTGCAGGCCCAGGGATGGACTGAGTTCGTCATCAAAAATATAACGGCTGTGAAAATTAAATAAATGCAGGGCCGGATTATAATCCCTAATCTCATATTCCTTTTTGGGAATGGGTAGATCATATATTGCTTTATTTTTTGAATTCATATTACTGCCAAGAATAGGTTGTTTTCGATCCGAAGGGATTTCAGCCCAATCATCTGGTTTTAAAGTTATGACTGCCACAGCATCACCTTTGGAGGTGTAATCATTAAAAAGCAGTTGACCTTTGGAATTTACTGCAGGATTGGTAGCTCCAAATTTTCTGGTGGTGACCTGGTATTCCTTTTTATTATCTCGATGTATGGCTACCAATTGATCAATACCTTGAATGATTGATTCATAAATGATATAGTCTTGATAAAACACTGGTTTAAAAATTTCCGTCCAAGATTCGGCTTTTAATATTTCAAATTTTCTTTTTTCTCTATCATAAATATAAATTGCCCTACCACTATATTTTTGAGAAGTAAAAACAATTTCACGCCCATCATTTGACCAGGAGGGGTACATAATTAACCCTTGATTAGGCGCTTCAACCTGATCGATAATTTTTCCTGTTTCTGAATCCATTATCATTAAAGAACATTGTCTGGTTTCAGAAAATGAGACAGCCGCAATTAATTTATTATTCTGAGAAATATTAGGATTAAATATGCGTTTTTTTGAAGTAATGGTTCGAAGTTGACCCGTATCAATATCGAGAATCCGGATATTCGCCCAGCTCTGCTTTGTCCAGCGTTTATCAGGGTCATAAGCTGACCAGACAGCGCGGGCACCATTTGAATGATAGCCAAATAAATTGGCTGACGGGGATATTTTTTTCAACACGGTGTCTATTCTGCCAATTTTGACTATTGTTGGTACGTTACCTAATCCTGTTTTGAGTACAATGATTTCGCCGTTGGGCGTCATTGTTGGATAGAGAAAACTGGTTTTGATTTTAGTTTTAGGACTGATGATATTCGCTGGGCTTTCATTTATTTTTTCCAATTGACTCCCCCAATTTTTACCAAGGTCATTAAAAGTATTACCAAAAAGTTCATGTAAAGATAACCCGGTTGTTTTTTTCATTGACCTGGATAAAGGAAAAAAGGGGTTCAGGATAAAAGGCCACCGCAGAGTTTTATTAATAATATTGGGCCAAGCTTCCTTTCCGTAGATATGCTTTATATGATCGGTAAAAAAATAACCCAGCTCATAATGTCCTGGATAATCCTCCTTATAAGAACCATACAACGCCTGTTCATAGTTAAACTTTTTTCCTTCCAAAATGAGGGCTCGTGTAGTACGATTAAAATAAGATGAACGCCCTCTACCTGAATGAGTAAGCGCTGTTTCGATTCCTACCGCATCACCTTCCCAATACCATGATGGAATGAGAAACCCTGTATATAGCGATTGCGTTCCCTCTCCAAATACCATCCCTAAAAAACGACTGACACCCTGATTCATATAATTTGTTTGTACAATGTGCCGACCTTCATGTACAGCTAAGTCACGATACCATTCAGTGCTCCCCATTTCCTTAATCATGAGCGGAATATTAAACCACTCGGATCTCCATGGCGCTTGCCCGACATATCCATTTGGGATCGCACTCCGGTTGCTAAGTAAAATTGGAATTTTCTTATGCTCATGCTTTAGGTTTTTCCCAAGCCCCTGGTGGACATGCTCCATTGTATTTGCCACACGATTGGCATCCGATTGTAATTCTTTAGGGAAAATAATTTGATAATGGTTGGTTTGAATCTGTTTCCATTTTATACCTGGCGGATCCTGTGCAAAAGAAGCGGATATTAACGATAAGAAAAATAGGGTGATTGATGATCGGTTGTTATGTCGCATAAAATTTAGCATATCATTTATTTTATAACCGATATTAACGATAAGAAAAAGCCCTCCTGCATATTAGGGGGCTTTTCTTATTGCTCCGGAGGAGGGACTCGAACCCCCGACCTGGTGGTTAACAGCCACTCGCTCTACCAACTGAGCTACTCCGGATTGTGACTTTTGGAACCTATATTTCGGGATTCAAAAGGCGCTGCGAATTTATAATCATTCACTTGCCGAGACCAATATTTACATTTCTTTTTCTGCTTTTAACTGATATGCTTCAACAAACTGGCCATGGTCCAAATGCATTGAATTAATATATGCGACTCCATCCTCATCATGGGTTTCACCAAAGGTTGAATGTACCGATTTTAATCCACCTAACCACCAACGTGAGTCCTGAATGTAGACCAGATCCCCAGGATGCGCTTTCATCAGATGCATATCACTTTTTGAAAAGCAGATTACATTATTTTCTGTATCTTTTACTTTCCAGTTCACGAGCGCATCTTTACCTTTTTCTTCATTAACAGGGGATCCTTTAAATATGGATTTTAGTTTATGCACGTCAAAAATAGTTAAGCCATATAACTTTTCACTAGAATCAGGTTTAGTGAACAAGGCTACAATGACTCCGACACTAGCACAGACAACAATATTATATAAAGCGCCAATATAAGTGTAGCCACGACCAGGCCGCAGTTCAATACCATGGGAAAAAGGTCTGATAAGTTCCGGGATAAATTGGCCCAAAATCATCAGGAAAGCACCAACCACAAAAGTAGCAATTACAGCAGGCGCCGTAAATCTTTTCCAGAATATTCCCAAGAAAACACCCACAACTAAAGGTGGTGTGAAGGTGGAGTGGAACCATCCATGGGCTTCATAAATTGAATCGAACGAATTGAAAAATGGCACCAGTATAACTGCTATTACTTTCACAGCTATCGATGTCCAACGTGCTAATTGTAGTTCTGCTTTTTCACTTCTAACTTTTTTTGCTAAAGGACGATAAATATCATTTACTATTATAGCAGAAGAAGCATTCACCAAAGTATCTGCTGTTGACATCAAAGCTGCACAAAGGGCTGCAATGATAAACCCAAAAACGCCGGGTGCGGACACCACATTAGTAACAGCTACAAAAACGTCATTAGCGGCTAAACCATCCGGTAATACACCAGGCAACGCAGTAGAAATGGCACGCCCGATCCATCCAGCATTGGAAACAACTATGGCTGAAATCGGCAAAATAAAAAGAACGTTAAAAGCTGCTGCTTTCCTACCTTCATTTACGCTTTTAGCTGCCATAAAGCGCATGATCAACCCTTGATTTAGAAAAAGAAAGCCCACCGAACCAGCAATTCCATCCTGCCAAAAAATCCCTACAAAGTTAAAATCGGGGGGATGATTGAAATGGGCCAAAGGTAGTTTTTCTTGAGGAGAAAGATTCATCCAAAATGCTTGCAGCCCTGAAAATGCTGTGTGGTCTCCCAAATATTGGATACCCAAAAAAAACAGTAGCAGACCTGCGAATATGAGGATAAACCCTTGGAATAAGTCAGTGAAGATTACAGAAGTCTGTCCACCAAAATGCATGTATAGAGTTGTAGCTATAGCAATGAGGATTACAGTCATCATTAATGGAATACCATAAATCCGGTACAAAGCTGTAGCTAGAGTTAAAAACTGTATAGCAATATAGCCGATCATATATAATAAGATCATCATTGTTGCCAGGTAACGGGCGCTACGATTAAAGCGACGTTCAAAGTATTCGGGGATTGAACGCACTTTGGTATAATATATGATGGGCAACCAACCAAACATGAAAAGGGGAATAAAAAACCAGTCATTCATATAAGCCATGGTAGAAGACAATCCATACTGGTAGGCTTTAGTAGAGTATTTTACAAAGCTGTGAGAACCAACCCCTGTAGCTACAATTGAAATGGTGATGAGCCACCACGCAAAGCGACGACCACCAAAAAAATAATCAGAAGTAGTTTTACTGTACTTGCCAAAATAAGCCCCAAATCCCATCACAATAGCAAAATAGGCCAGTATGACGTACCGATCTAAGGTGGTACCTACTGCAATATCCATTAATAGCTACCAATTGCTAATAGTATGAAAGTGGCATGTAGTCCAGCATAAAACAGAAAACCGTATATCAAAACCCACAACCATTTTTTATGACGTTCGAATGAAACTTCTAGTGCCTTGGTCCTCAGAATCAATAACATGCCCAATACAAAAGCAATTCCACCGACACCGTATAAATAAATGAAAGGCAGCCAGGTATTTGCGAATTCCATTCTACTTTTTCAAATTATCAAATGTTGGTTTGAGTTCGTCATAGGTTTCAAGAAGGCCTTCAACCATCACCTTCGTATTACCCACAACGGGCATAAAATTTGTATCCCCAACCCATCTTGGCACAATATGAAAATGGATGTGGTCTGCAATTCCCGCCCCACCAGCGACACCTATATTTGCACCGAAGTTAAATCCCTGCGCTTTCATATTCTTTCTGAAAATATCCATGGTCCTATCCGCCAATACCATAATTTCGCTCATACAATCTTTTTTTAGCAACTCAGTTGTTCCAACATGGGCATATGGGCATACCATCAGATGGCCGTTATTATAAGGATAAAGGTTCATTAGAATGAATGCCAATTCCCCCCTGTATAGCACCAGGTTTTCGCGATCATTAATTTCTTTCGCCTTAATACAAAAGATACACACCCCATCTTTTTCCTTCTTGGTACGGATGTAATCTATCCGCCATGGTGCCCATAGTTTATCCATTTAATTGAACAACTAAGATTCTTCTTGAGCCGCCTTGGCTGCCGCAGTGACTTTCGCTTCCATATCACGAGGGACTTCATCATAGTGGCTTAATTCTTCCGAATGAATCCCGCGACCGCCAGTTAAAGACCGTAAGCTAGTTGAATAATGATAAAGCTCAGATTGGGGGACTTTCGCTTTTATCCGCTGAAAAGCCCCTTCCGTTTCCATGCCCATAATTTTGCCACGTCGACTTGAGATATCCCCCATTACATCTCCCATGTAATCTTCGGGAACTTTAATTTCAACATTTAATACCGGTTCCAGCAGGCAAGGTTGGGCTGACATGAACGCTTCACGAAAAGCTTGTTTCCCAGCCATTTGAAAAGCAATGTCTTTCGAGTCAACCGGATGTTGTTTCCCATCATAAAATTCGACCTTTAAATCCACCACCTTATATCCGGCCAATACACCTTCTGTACTGGCAGCCTTGACTCCTTTTTCTACCGAGGTTACAAAAACTCGATCAACATTCTGCCCAACCAATGATTCCGTAAACTCAAGACCTTCCCCTCGAGATTTGGGTTCTACTCTCATCCACACTTCCGCAAATTGTCCTGCACCGCCACTCTGTTTCTTGTGACGATATTTTGATGAGCCTATCCCTCGAATTGTTTCACGATAAGGTATACGTGGCTTAAATGTTTCTACATCTACATTAAAACGGCGCTTCAGTCGATCAATAGACACCTTAAGATGTAGCTCGCCTTGGCCGGAAAGAACAGTTTGACGAAGCTCGGAATTCACATTGTATATGAAGGTTGAATCTTCTTCATGGATGGTTGCCAAGCCAATAGCAATTTTTTCTTCATCACCCTTGGACTTCGAGCGAATACCCAAGTGAATATTGGAATTAGGCAATTTTGGCGAAGGCAATTTTACTTTATTATTCGATCCGGTTAGGGTATTGCCGGTATGTGTGTCCTTTAGTTTTACAACTGCTCCAATGTCCCCTGCATTCAATTTGGTAACACTCATTCTATTTTTACCATTCATTAAAAACATTTGTCCGAAACGTTCTGTATTCCCACGGGAAGTATTGTATAGATCCGTACCAGTTGAGATTGAACCAGAATAGACACGAAAAAAAGAAAGCTCACCAACATGAGCTTCACTGATTGTTTTGAATACATGAATAACAGTATCATTCCCATCCAAAGCAATATTCACCTCATCGCCTGATTTAGCATCGTAGGCCTTAATGCTCGCGCGATCAACAGGAGAGGACCCATATTTAGCAATAAAATCCATCAAACGGGCAACACCTATATTTTTATTTGCAACTGTACAAAATAAAGGGATAAATACTTGATCCTGGATTGTCTGATGCAATCCTTCCCGCATTTCATCTTCTGTCAAATTCCCCTCTTCAAAGAATTTTTCCAATAATGTATCATCAGACTCTGCCACATATTCGATCAGTTCCTGATGAAGTGCCGTCACGCGCTCTTTCCATTCCTCCGGTAAATCTTCTTCAGTGAATTTTCCGCTACCATCCGTGCTGTATGTGATTAATTCACTACGCAATACATCGATGATTTGGTTGAAGCCAGGACCGGAGTTTACTGGCAGTTGCATCGGAAAAACATTCCCACCGAAATGATCTTTAGTCTGCTGAAGTACTTGCTCAAATTTGGTGTGCTCACGATCGAGACCATTTACAACAATTATTTTTGACAGGCCATAATCGTTAGCATAATTCCAAACTTGTTCTGTACCAACTTCAATACCATTTACAGCATGCACAGTAACCACAGCGAGATCAACAACAGCCAGTGATGAAATAGTTTCACCGATAAAATCCAGATAGCCGGGAGAATCAATTACATTGAATTTCGTACCTTTCCATTCTACATGAAGGGGAGATGAGTGTATTGAAATCTGGCGATCGTGCTCATCATAATGGTAATCTGAAACGGTGGATCCCGATTCAACAGATCCAATCCGATTAATTTCCCCGCCACTGGCAAGCATGGCTTCAGAAAGCATCGTTTTTCCTGAAGCCCCATGCCCAACGAGGGCGAAGTTGCGAATATCTTTTGCTGCATAGTCATTCATGCTAAAACCCCTTTAAAATTTTCAATTGTAAAGTTGGTATTTCTCTACCTCGGAGAAAATATAGAGGCTAGGAGTGTACTGATGAGGAGGTTTTATTTCAAGGATTTTAAATGAATTAAGATTGAAAAATATTCTCTTGAATATCTTCAATATAAGCACGGAGTATTGGCTGAAGAAAAACATTACTCAAATCAAGTTTACTAAATTCTTCCCCTAGAACGCCTAATCGTTGGTCAATCGGTTTTATCTTATTTAGAACAATATAAACTTCTTCATTTACCGAACACATCCCACCTAGGAAATCTCCCTTCCCATGAACGATATTAATGTCCATTTTATCAGCTAGTTCTTCAAAAAGAATCAATAATTTTTCTGACTCCATCTCTGACATAAATTATAAGAGATCTTTTCGTTTTTTCTTTTCTAGATAATTGACAAGGGCTTTAACCTCTTCAACCTTTTCCCTCGAGACAACTAAAATAGCATCTTCTGTATTTACCACAACGAGATTATCTGCCCCAATAACGGCCGTAAATTGTCCATTAGATTGAATTAAATTATTTTTTCCTTTGATCACAACGCCTTCACCACGAATAACATTTTTACCTTTTGATTTAGGGGACAAATCATATACCGCATCCCATGAGCCTACATCATTCCACTCAAATTCAGCTTTCACCGTATAGATATTATCGGATTTTTCCATTAGGCCATGATCGATTGACTCAGATTCAATTTGTTTCCAAATACGTGAAATATCCTGTTTATTGTTGATTCTTTTTTCAATTTTTACTAATCGATCTTTTAGATCTGGCATGTACTTTTCAATTTTTTTGAAAAAAACATCTGCTCTCCACACAAACATGCCGCCATTCCACAAAAACTCGCCGCTTTCAAAAAAACGTCTTGCCAATTCCCGATGTGGCTTTTCAGCAAACGTTTTGACTTTATACCCATTTAAATAATCTTTTGAATTCTTATGGTCATATTGGATATAACCATAACCGGTGGAAGGGAAAGTGGGTTCAATCCCAATGGTCACTAGTGAATCATTCTTTTTGGCTAAATGGATGGCGGATTGGATGGCTCTAGAAAATTTTTGATGCCCTACGATTAAGTGATCTGCCGGAAATATGCCCATTAATGCATCTTTCTTTAACTTTTTGATGTGGATCGCCGCCAGACCAATAGCTGCTGCTGTGTTTTTTCCACTAGGTTCCACAATGATATTACTCGGCTTAATTCCTTTGATCATTTTACCTATCTTAGGCGCCAAATCTTTCCCGGCCACAATAAATATATCTTCAACGTTTTTTAATTTTTTTAATCGATTAACCGTCATTTGCAACATCGATTCATTACCGATAATATTTAATAGTTGCTTTGGATTATTTTTCCGGCTAGTCGGCCAGAATCGGGTGCCGCGACCACCTGCCAAAATTACACAATACATTTTGAGTTTACTGTTCTTCCATTTTAATGAGACCCACATCAACATCCCAATTGGCGCGTACATCAAAAGTGTCCGGATGGATATAGAACCATTCACTAGGTTGGAATGGATAAGCTGACCCATAGGAATAATCTCCATTCCTATCGCGGTCATCAATAATCATCAAATGATATGGTCCTTCAGGTATATTTTTAAATTCAAATTGAAGGTTAGAATTTAAAGAAGAACGAAAGATTTCCGGTTCTTTTTTCAATGATCGTAATTCCAGCAATGGATTGATCCCATCCTTTTTAATCGTACCACTTAACCCTCCATATCCTAATTTCTTCTCAGAGTTAATACGGACAACTGAGATTGAGTCCTTCAACATTTTCCCTTCTAGAGGAATTAGTTTATTAGAAAATATCATCAATTTATATTGGGTATTTTCCTGCCAGCCACCGGGAGGTAGAAAAGCAATTTCCATCGGATTAATCCATTGAATATCCATCACCACTGTGTCGGTATCTGCAACCATGAAAAAAGCACTGTCTGATGTAGATATTACTGGTTTTGAAAAAACAATTGGTACTGCCGGACCGCCATCTTTTTGTTTCCTAACTGTTACAATCCCTTCCGGCTTTGTCCGTTTAATATAGCTTGTATCCACCTTGGAAGGAACACGGAGATTTATTTTCGCATCGTCAAGCAAAGTATTTTCCCCGGAGAAAACAGTATTTAATATCAATTCTGCTTTACCTATAGATAGCGTTTCCGGTGAAATGACCAGAAATCGTTCTTGATTCTGCTCATCTTTAAAAATTTCAGGCCCATGCTTATTTTGTTCAGAATCAATAATGAATAATCCATCTAAGACAATATCATTTTTCATTGCTTGATTAAAATGCAGCCAGCCCCACCGTTGACCCAGTAATTCCCCATGGGTCATTTTCAACGGCGGTGTCTCTCGTTTAGGTCGCATGATAATACCCTTTAATTCATCATCTCTTTCCAGAGAATACATTCTTTCTGGACAAACACCGTAGGCCATCCGTTGGGATACCAAAGATGCCCCGGCAGCACTCCTTTCAATACCCAATAAAACATAATCTCCCGGCGCTAAGTATTTAAAATTGAAATTTCCATTATCGTCCGCCTCGGATACATATAAAGGCTCAGTAAAAAAAATAGAATCCACAAATCCTTTATCTAATTTCCATAAATGGGCAGCATATGAATCTTCCCCATGGATACGTCCAGAAATTTTCCCTTTATCAATTAGATCACCTGTGCTATATGCTACCTGAATAGACTGTTCCAAGGCCACACCCCGTTCGTCTTTTAAATTCCGGCTGATTGTAATAACATAAGTTTGGTTAGATAATAATTCCTTTGGAAAATCCAGGATTATTTTATCATCATCATATTTAATTTCTACAAGAGGGTCTAATCGAGGAGAAATTTTTACAGCATTTTTTAATGATTTTTCATCGATGTATTCAGAGAAACTGAGAACTACAGGACCACCTGAAAAATGGAGGCTTCCCTCTTCTGGCTCAGCCGATATTAATATAGGGGGTATTTCATCTTTGGGCCCACCACCAGGAGATGATACGGCTGCACATGAATAAATAAACCATGCAGTACCTAATAAAGCAATAATGTAAGCGCATTTTTTCAAAATAATCAGATGTAGTAATTCTGGAATTATTCTATTCAGGTGGTATTAAATTTACAGGAATTTCCCTTTTAAATGTCATTTCAGTTTCACTCATTTGGCTTGTAATACACCAGACATGTACACCTCCCTGGTTTGCTTTTAATAATGCTTGTGAAAATTTAGGGTCCCGATCCCACATGGGTTCAAACTTGCTTGCATCAGACCTTTGACATACAAAAAGGATTCCGGCACCTGTTCCATTCAACGCCAATTCTGCCAATGCATTCGCATGGCGCGCACCCCGTTCCGTTACCGCATCCGGAAATTTGGCTAAACCATTTTCTACATAGGTCACTGATTTTACTTCCAAATAAAAAGGATATCCATTTACATCGTTTAACAGGAAATCAAAGCGATGGTTCCCGCAAGGTGGCTCCGCCCTAACATATTGAAAATCCATTAGAATAGGCAGCGTATTTTCTTTTAATAACTCCTTGATAAAGCGATTTGGCAGTGTAGATACAAGGGATATCAATTCACCTTCATGCCGCACCATTACGGTAGAAAATTTTGTTTTCCGTTGCGATCCTTCCGGGCTTGGATGCAAAAGCAGCTCAGCTCCAGGAATTAATAATTCTTTCAAGCGTCCTGGATCGGGCAAGTGCGATCGCACAATTTTACCTTCCACCTCTACCAACGTAATGAATCGGTTTGGCCGTTCTACAAACTTTCCTGGAATCAAAGGACCTTCGATTTTCAATGTAATTTTCCTTAAATCATGAGATAGAAATTAGGCGATAAAACACAACCTCCTCATTCATTAAACTGATTAAGAATATTATTTGGTTATTTTATAATATTACAATATTTTCTTCTGTATTTATTATATATTTTAGATAATATTATGAAATTAGACCATACAGACAAAGAATTATTGAAAGAATTACAGGCCAACGCTAGAATTACAAACGCTGAACTGGCCAAGCGTATAAATCTTTCTCCTTCAAGCACCTTGGAGCGGGTAAAAAAACTAGAAGCCAGTGGATTAATCGACCGCTATGTAACCTTACTAGATGAGAAAAAGGCCGGTTATAGCTGCATCACTTTCGTGGAGGTGACTTTGGCTCGTCACGGAGAAACTCCAGTTGAAAATTTTTTTAATTCTATGTTAAACATGGATGAAGTTCTGGAATGTCATCATATTACTGGCGAGGGTGATTTTCTCCTTAAAATTGCAACTCGCGATATCCCCCATTATGATAAATTAATCCTACATGGTCTATCCGCCTTACCCAATGTGCAGCATCTCAAAACATCGGTTGTTCTTTCCACTTTTAAACACCAAACAATGCTACCCCTTTAATATGCCATTGGTACCACCTTATATCCAGAACTTAGCTAACTATGTGCCCGGTAAACCGATTGCAGAAGTTCAGCGAGAATTTGGCCTTTCACATGTGGATAAATTGGCCTCCAATGAAAATTCCCTTGGCCCATCTCCAAAGGCAATAAAAGCAATGACCGAAACATTATCAGGACTCCATCGATATCCTGATGTTTCTGGCTATGAGTTACGGACAAAACTGGCTAATCGTTTCAATATTAAGATGAAAAATGTAATACTGGGTGCTGGAAGCGAGGGTATCATGTCCACCATAATTAGAACCTTTTTACTCCAAGATGATGAATTAATATCAGCAGAAAATTCATTCATTGGCTTCCGGGTTCTGGCCAATGCATCGGGGCGGAAAATTCATTGGGTACCTATGAAAAAACACCGCTACGATCTGGAGAAAATTGCACAGAAGATTAATAAGTTTACCAAAATTATTTATATTGCCAATCCTGACAACCCTATGGGAACGTATATCACTCGTGGTGAATTTGATCAATTCTATTCCCGTGTACCGAAACGTGTCTTGATTATCCTAGATGAAGCCTATTTTGAATTTGCCCAGTATATAGATGACTATCCAAACTCCATGAACTATCGCTACGACAATGTAATCACTCTGAGAACTTTTTCTAAAGCCTATGGTTTAGCGGGCCTGCGGATCGGCTATGGATTCGCCCATGATGCACTCATTAGTAATTTGATGAAAGTTAAAGAACCCTTTGAACCATCACTTATCGCCCTCACCGCTGGAGTTGCTGCGATGGATGATACTGAATTCCTCGAAAAGACTATAGCCATGAACCAGACAGGTTACGCTTTTCTTGAAAATGAGCTTCGATCACTGGGTGTTGAAATAATTTCCTCTGCGGCTAATTTTATTACGACTGTTTGGAATTCGGGGAAACGGGCCGCGGAAATCACGCAATCATTATTGCGCAAGGGCATTATTGTTCGAAGTCTTACGGCATTCGGTTGGCCTGAATACATTCGTGTTTCCATAGGAACGGCAAAAGAAAACAGACGTTTTATTGATGCCTTGAGAACCTTATTATAAATTCAGGGATATAATTATGGCTGATTATACAATCAACTCCTTTGATCACTGCGAACTGTATGTAAGCAACGCTAAGCAGGCTGCACATTATTATCGGACTGCCCTGGGTTTCCAGCCCATCGCATACCAAGGGCTAGAAACAGGTAGCCGAAACAAAGTAAGTTATGTTATGAAGCAAAATCAGATCAGGTTCGTTCTTAGTTCTCCCTTAGTCCCCGGGACGGAAATAGGTCATCACATCGATAAGCACGGTGATGGGGTAAAGGATATTTCATTTTCTGTGGATAACGCCGAAAATGCCTGGAAAGAGACTACCAATCGAGGAGCTGAAAGCGTGTGCCAACCAAAACTAATTGAGGACGAAAAAGGCGAAGCAATTATTTCCACCATCAAAACATATGGCGACACTACACATACTTTTATAGAGCGAAATAATTATAAAGGAGTTTTCCTTCCAGGATATTCAGTCATGGATGTGGAAGCTGTTGCTAATCCCGTGGGTATTGTTCACATTGATCATGTAGTGGGAAATCAGCCAGATGGCGATATGGAACCAGTTTGTGATTTTTATGAAAAAGTATTCGGCTGGCATCGCTTCTGGTCTGTGGATGACAAAGATGTATCCACGGAATACAGCGCCCTTCGTTCTATTGTCATGGCTAATGATAATGAAACAATTAAAATGCCAATAAATGAACCGGCGGCTGGACTGAAGAAATCTCAAATCCAGGAATTTATCGAATTTTATGAGGGCCCCGGAGTTCAACACATCGCCATGTCCACCCATGATATTATTGAATCTGTTCAGAAACTACGTGCCAATGGGGTCGAGTTTCTGCCGACACCTAAATCATATTATGATACGTTAAAAGAACGCGTCGGTGATTTTAATGAAGACATAAATACATTAGCAGAATTAGGCATTCTTGTTGATTCGGATGAAAATGGCTACATGCTCCAGATTTTCACCAAACCGATCCAGGATCGCCCAACGTTGTTTTATGAGATTATCCAGCGTAAAGGGTCTAACAGTTTTGGTAAAGGGAATTTTCAAGCACTTTTCGAATCCATTGAACATGAGCAGGCGATGCGAGGCAATCTATGATTTTTCAATTCACTATCAGTAAAACATGAAATTTTTAACTTACACAGAACAGCGAAATACAAACCAAAAGTTCGGTTTCAAAATTGAGGATCACATCATTGATGTAAACCTCGCAGCAAAATGGGTAAATGAAGACCAAAACGATAACACTTTTCTATCTATTCCTGGTGATTTGAAATCGGCTCTGGCAGAATGGGACAAATTTTTTCCCTTGCTTCAGGATCTAGAAAAAACCATTTCTAATGGTAATTTAGACTCCCTGGCTCAAAATGAATCGGAACTGGTTATTTTGCCACCAATACCAGATCCTCCGGCTTTTCGTGATTTTTATGCTTTTGAACAACATGTTCGCGCTGCCAGAAAACTTCGTGGGTTAGAGATGCACCCGGACTGGTTTAAACTGCCCATTTTTTACTTTTCAAATCCCAACTGCTGTTATGGCCACGGGGCTGAAATTTCTTATCCTTCCAATACAGATGAACTTGACTTTGAATTAGAATTCTCAGTGATTATTGCCAATGGCGGTTCTGATATCGAATCGAAGGAAGCCCACAAAATGATCGGAGGATATACCATTTTAAATGACTGGTCTTCCAGAGACCTCCAGCGGCAGGAAATGCCCTTAAGCTTAGGGCCAGCCAAAGGAAAAGACTTTGCTTCCAGTTTCGGTCCATATATGGTAACTCCCGATGAACTTGAAGATGCCTGGGACGATGATCACAAACTTCACCTAAGAATGACCTGCCATGTAAATGGTAAACTTATTTCCGATGGCAATACGAATGATCTTTATCATTCTTTTGGAGATATGATCGAACGCGCCAGCATGAATACCCAACTGCTTCCCGGTGAATATATTGGTTCCGGGACTGTTGGGACAGGCTGCATTCTTGAACTTCGTCCCGAAAATACAGGCGGCTGGATTCAAAAAGGGGATGTAGTCACATTGGAAGTGGAACGTCTCGGTATTTTAGAAAACAAAATCGTATAATCACCCATGCCTTATTACCAGAAACGGGGTCAAATCCCTAATAAACGCCACATCCAATTCCGGGATGATAAAGGGAATTTATATTGGGAAGAACTAATTAGCCGTGAGGGGTTTAATCATATTTATTCCAATGTTTACCATATTCATCCTCCCACTGCTGTGCAAAAGATCGGCGATATCACAGTTCTTCCATTAGAGGAATGGAATCAGACACATCGCCACCACCATTTAAAAACACGTGAATTGGATCATAATGGTGACGCCGTCGCATCTCGTATCCCATTATTCTTTAATAGTGATGTGATTTTATCAAAAGCACATACTTCACAGTCAATGAATAGTTTATACCGCAACGGCCATCATGACGAATGCCTCTTCGTACATAGTGGTAAAGGGACTCTTAAATCCAACTTTGGATCTCTCCCCCTTATTGGTGGGGACTATGCTATTATTCCTCGGGGTGTGATATGGAAATTGGAGATTGAAAAACCAATGGAATTGCTCGTTGTCGAAACAGCTGGACCAATTGAAACACCGGATCGATACCGCAACCGTCTAGGACAGTTACTGGAACATTCTCCCTTTAGCGAAAGGGACATTAAAACTCCTCAATATGAAAATCCTGTTTCAGATGGGCCAATTGAAGTTGTCGTTCGCCTCGCTCAAGGACTACAATCCTACGAGTACAGACATCATCCCTTTGATATTGTAGGGTGGGACGGTTGTTACTTTCCATGGGCTTTTAATGTGAATGATTTTATGCCTATTACTGGGAAAGTACATCAGCCCCCTCCTGTACATCAGGTATTTCAAGCACCAGGGTTAGTCATTTGCAATTTTGTTCCACGCATATTTGATTACCATCCCGAAGCTGTGCCGGCGCCCTATGCGCACAGCAATGTAGATTCTGATGAGATCCTTTATTATGTTTCCGGTGATTTCATGAGTCGCAGGGACGTTGAAGAAGGCTCCATTACTTATCATCCTGCCGGTCTACCCCATGGCCCCCAGCCGGATAAAATTGAAGAGTCCCTGGGTGCCAAGGAAGCAAATGAAATTGCAGTCATGGTGGACGCTTTTCATCCACTGAAAATGACGACCGCAGCAGCTGATATTGATGAGTCTGAATATCCCTTTTCCTGGTTAGATAATTCATGATTATTGACCCGGCCAAACAACCCTTTGATAGTAACCACAAATTGATGATCGGTTCTATCTTGCCGCGTCCAATTGCCTTTGTCTCCACTAAATCAAAAGATGGCATTTTGAACTTGGCTCCTTTTTCTTATTTTAATGGTGTTTGTTCCAACCCGCCTACGGTCATGTTCGCCCCTGCACGCCGAGGATATGATGGACTGACCAAAGACACTTTAAACAATATCCGCGACACTGAGGAATTCGTGGTCAATATTGTATCAGAGCAAATAGCCGAACCTATGGTGGTCTGCTCTACCGACTTTAACAAGGATGTGGATGAATTTGAAGTTTCAGGATTGACACCCATTGATTCCATCAAAGTGGTACCGCCACGTGTGAAAGAATCCAAAGTCAGTTTTGAGTGTACGCTCAATACTATCGTACCTGTTGGCGAACCGGGGCCTGGCGGTGGTTTCGTGGTCATCGGCACAATCATTATGTTTCATGTGGATGATGAGGTTTACACCGATGGCCGGATTGATTTGAACACCCTGAATCCCGTTGGTCGGCTGGCAGGGAATTATTATACCCGGGTGCACGATACTTTTAAAATCGTTCGCCAAATCAAACCAGATAATTAATCTGTCATTGACAACGGAATAAAGCAAACTCTTTAAATTAATGAGATTGCTTTATCGTTGCACGCCATAGGATGACTCAATCGTATAAATGACAGATCTTCAACAACGCATCTACCAAGCCCAGTGCTTAGGTAATGTAGAACCGATTGAGCATATGGTCCCCTATCCCAATCTGCGGGCATTGGTAGATGGCCAAAATGTGAAGTATGGTAAAAAGATGGTTTACGCTGACTTAGGCCTTACATCGGATAAAGTATACCGATTGGCCCAACAAACCGCTAACTGGCTTGTCTCAAAAGGGATAAAACCTAAAGATCGAATTCTCATGGACAAACTCACCTTTCCTCAATGCGAAATACTGGCATTTGGGATCTGGACACTGGGCGGCTCGTTGATATTAACAGGTGATGATGACTTGATAGGCGCTGAAAAAGCCACTGCTCCAACTTTGACCATTACAACTAAAACAGATTATTTTGAGAAAATCAAAGCATTTCCAGAGCGCCACGATCCAACATTCAAACCACTTCTCCAACATGAGGCCATGGTCTTTTGGGATAAAGGCATTGGCTACCGCCTTAGCCACTATAACTTGTTGGTGAATGCAAACGGGATCCAGCATGCCATTGATCTGTTTGAGAATCAGACTTATTATGTCAATATGGATCCCAATTCAACAGCTTGGCTGATCCTGCAAACAATGCTGCCGCTTTATACAGGTGCGCCTCTAACATCTGTAAATCCGGATTTAAGAATCGGTATTCCTGGCCAGTATAAAAATATGGATTATTGTGTCCGATTTGATTGGGATCAGCTCAAAGAAACCAACCCCCCATCCCTTTACGCCTGCAATGAGAACACAGGCTTCCTATCAATCAACCAACAGCCAATCCATTTGACAGAAATGGATGATGCTAATATTCCAAAACAGATATCCGGTCATTCAGTCATGATGGGTTATCTAGATAATAAACGTAATGATAAGTTCTTCAAAAATGGAGGGCTAATTATTCATTGACCTGCAGTTTGAATTCATTCTGATAAAACTGCCAACAGAAATATATTGAATAGAAAACAGATATTGGTTTAAATAACTTTCTTTATTTCAAATTATTCTCGAGGTAATTCAACATTTTTTTCTGTTGACTCAGCCAGCCCAGCCTCACTTCAATATTCACATACCGAACCCCATTTCGCATAGCTGCCCATGAGAGCGATCCGTCATCTTTCTGAGGGAGTTTTTCTTGAAGGACCACATTAAAAGGTGATCTGGCCAAGGCCTCAAAATCCGTTCGATCTGTACAAATAAAAAAGTCTCTCGGATTTTGATCTTTTTTGATAGATACACAATCACTCTTTTGAATTTCCCGATTTACATTGTAGCCCTTGAAATTGTTATGGAGGGCCACCAGTAGACCTCCATTTTTTGGAAAAATACTTTCCAAAAACGCATCCCTTTCTCGATTGATCCATTCCAATGCTTCTTGTTTTTTTAACCTAGACCAACTGCGGTTATATTTTTGAATATTCTCTTCGGCACCCTTGGAAGAAAAGATGCGATTCGGGTCTAAAATGCCATCAAAAAAATCTTTTTCCCGTGTTTCCCCTTGAATAAAAAAGGCCGTTCCCAAATTCAATTTCATGTGGCTTTCAAGGGCCATTCGGGCGGTTTGCTCATCCCCGTGTAGCCAGATATATTTTCGATCTGAATTCCCTTTTTTCACCACCTTGAACTCGATCCCTACTAACTCGACAACATTATCCTGCAAGGATGAAATGATCAGCAAGCTGAATAAAATGGAATGTATTGTTATCATGTTAATGTTGACAACCTTGGTAACTCGTTATGTATCCATCGGGAATTCTAAGTTTATAAACGCATATATACTGTTGGCAAAAATTAAAATCATTGAGTACTATCTTTAAGAAATATTTATGTGAAAAATAAAATTGAAACATTATTCTAAGCGAAACATTTAATTATTAAAAGGATAGAAATAATGAAAAAGTTAACCACATTTATTATTACCTGCACGTTATGGATCGGATGTACCAACCCACCTCAAGAATCCGATAAACTTACCCTAGGATTGGTTCAATCCACAGTGGTCAAGGGGGCCAACCAAACAGAAATCATCAAGGTTTTAGGCGCTCCCAATATTATTTCAAAAGATAAGCAAGGTCGGGAAACATGGACCTACGATCGAATCTCTAGGAACAGTGAAGCCAAAAGCGGGTCCATGGTTGGAGCCGGCTTTTTTTCGGGATTTATCGGTGCCGGTGGGACCAGTAAATCTTCTTCCAGTACATCATCAAAATCACTCACAGTTGTAATTACATTTGATAATAACAAAAGTGTAGTAGACTACGCCTATCAAAGCCTGGAGTTCTAAATGCTGAGAAGCATTATTCGCCCTAAGACCAAAGTGGGGCGTTTTTTCTATATATTTTTAATCAGTTATCTGGTCATTGGCGTATCTGGATGTACCAATCCACCCAGAGTAGAAAAGCCACCTACATCTGTGGCAAGGGCCATGCAAACGCGAGCTTTTCCTGGTGATTTAAAAACCGTCCTAAAGGCTTCTATTCATTCGCTGCAGGATATGGACTACACTATCGATGTCTTGAATTCGGATGTTGGATTGATTAGCGCCAGCCGAACCACGGAACATCGAAAAGCAGCTTTAGCAGATGAAAAACCAGAAGAAACCATGTCTGCTGGTCAAAAAGCCTGTATTGCTATTGGTGTCATCGCACTCATTGCCCTCATTGCTGGCGCAATTTTTGGTGGGAATGATGATGATAAAAAGAAGGATTCAAATCGCCCAATCATTTTCGGAGATAACAACGATGACGGACCCGATGGCCCTCGCATCTATCGCTACAAGGTGACCATCAGCCTAAATAATTTGGAAAGTGATGAAACAAATGTCCGTGTTAGTGCTAGTGGTGAAGTTGAACAAGATGGAAAAATCCTCTCAACCGGCGGCGTTCATGAACTGGAGTTTTTTCAGAAATTCTTTGCGGGAATGAGCCAGGGTTTATTTCTTGACCAAAATGTGCCAGTGAAAAATTAAAGATTCTTTATTTTATTCCGGTTACAACCAGTGTACCCGCCCAATCATCTTTTTCTCCCACCTGCCAGGATTGAATATTATTTAAACCGGCATGAATAAACATGCCAACCCATTCTGCAATTGATAACCTTGTCATTATAGAAATATCACATTCAGTATTCCAATTCTCGCTGGGCTTATTTTCTGTATAATAATCAATTCCCATGATTAACCTGCCTTCTGGATTGAGCCATTTATCTGTGATATGTTGGATTAGCAAGTTGGGATTGGCAAAATAATAAAAAACTTCCATTGAATGGACCAGGTCTACCTTTTCATGCGGTGCCCAATCCAAAAGATCTGAACAGTGATACGTATGATCTGAATCAAAAGATTCTGCTTTTTCGATCATGGATTGAGCACCGTCCACACCTGTGGCACTCTTGCATAAGCTATATTGCCCCGCCATCCGAACAACCCAACCATTTCCGCAGCCCGCATCAATAAAAGAGAATGGATTGGTTTGATCCTTTAAGGAAAAATCCAGCATGGCTTTGACAGAACTGGTATGACCATCCGCCATCGCTTCATCCCGACCATCTCGAGCCCAATCCGAAAAAACTTCAATCGGTGATTTCATGTGTTTAAAAAAGACACCTTATAATCACGCATTTACTATTTTATAATTCTGCTAATATATCTTGGGCGTGGGTTTTGACATTTACTTTTTTGCATGCTTTTTCGATCAAGCCCTTTTCGTCAATCACGTATGTATTTCGAAAAATGCCATCATATTTACGCCCCATGAACTTTTTTTGTCCCCATACACCATAGGCTTTTAAGACATCTTTTCCCTCATCGGATAACATGGGATATTGGAATTCTTGTTTATCACAGAATTTTTTCTGTTTTTTCGATGAATCAGCGCTCATACCAATCACCGCTACATTTTTCTTTTCAAAATTATGGAGTTCATCCCGGAACCCCTGTCCTTCAATCGTTCATCCGGGGGTACTGGCTTTAGGAAAAAACCAAAGGACTACTTTCTTCCCAGAAAAATCGCCGAGCGAAACCTCATTCCCATCCTGATCAGGGAGTGTAAAACTCGGTGCTTTACTGCCAACTTCTAACATTATTGCTCCTTACTTAAAATTCGACTTTTGACCATCGCATACGGTCATCATTATTCATTACCATATCATATATGGTCTGGATGCCTTCCTTCTGCCCTCGCCAGACCAATGTATCCAGCGCTTCGTAGATATCCACCCATTTGTAATCAACATGTTCTTTGGATAGTTTAACTTCGACCGAATCTACTTCAATCCCAAAAACGGGCACAAGATTGATCCGGTCTTGGTACGACTCATAAAAACGACTAACATAATCTGCCACAAACATGCGAACCGGTTCCAGTCCCGTTTCCTCCCTTAATTCACGGATGGCTGCTTCGGATGCAGTTTCATTCCCTTCAATCTTTCCGGCCACCCCCTGCCAAAGGTGTTCATACAACTTATCCTTATTACGTTTCAACAGCAGAAATCTTAGGGCACCATCTGTCTGGCGAAATACATAGCAATCCACTACGCGTATAGTTATATCTGCCATTATTATTTCAGCAAAATCATTTTATTAGTGAGTATGGTTGATTTTGATTTCAGGCGGGCAAAATAAATGCCCGCAGGAACATTTTCTCCCAAATGGTTCTTGCCATTCCATATCACTTTATTGTTACTTGGGAACCCATCTACCAGCAATGCAACTACGTGACCATTGATATCCAATATATTTAATTGTATGGGATTCAACTCTTTATCCACTAAATCAAATTCTATGGTCGTAGTTGGATTAAAAGGGTTTGGGTAATTAGTGAGCAGATTGAAACGCTTGGGGCCTTCGTTGCCAGTGGCGTTTACTGGATCATTAAAATCAGCATTGTTACGCGGCATTAATTTGTATTCACCATAAGAATAATGAACCACACCGGTTATACTGATAAAATGGATGCCTTTTTCCGGATTGGGCCAATCACCATCAAACATATAATCATCAATGATTGCAGTCCCAGTCCAATCTGATACTCCCCACTGGTTATTTCCGCTGGACTTCCATGCTACAGTTATATTTACCAAACGTACCAACATTCCTTCATATTTTTCCGCCCAAATCTGGCAACCGCCAGATAGCGAACTAGCTGTTATTGTTACAGGTTCAATCGAAATCCCGCTTGACAATACTTCTGTAGATGAAATATTCTTCATTTCCGTCAAACCGTAATATTCAGATATATCACCTTTTAATTTTACCTGGTCACCAACCGATGGTGGTTGATAACCTTTATTGATATAGATAAACATCCCGCCCCATTCATCCTTGAATGGATCTTGAATAAAGAAGTTGGGATAATCCGAATCTGGACGAACGGCTGTTACCACTCCGGTGACTTCTAAATTTTGACCTTCGAAATCAGATGGATAACAATCTTCACCAACACCTTTATCAGTTGTTAACTGGATATCATAAGGAGTATATCCACTGGTAACTGGTACAGTGATATTCACAAAATCATTGGCCTGTTCACCATCATTATCAGTTACCGTTAATTCAAATTTAAATACCCTAGTACGCCTTACTTCCGGAACAACAAAATCTGCTGTAGTGGCTGCGATATTATTGATGGTAACCGTTGGACCGGAAGTTTGTCTCCAGGCATAACTTACGACGGATCCATTTGGATCGTAACTCTGAGTCCCATCCAATAATACCTTTTCACCTATCGCTGCTACTACATCGCCGCCAGCATGTGCCACTGGACTGGTAGATGTCTTGGATGTATAGATAATTTTAGCAATTACAGGGTAATGATCTGAAGCGATATGGATAGCTTCCGCGATACTGTCGGGTACCGATCCATTGCTACCATCAATGATAGATGTATTAAAATGCGCACCGTCATTGCCAATCACTTTATAGGATTCCTCCATATATTTCAGATCTGGGTCTTTGGCGGTAAAATGATCGGAAAAAAGGATGAAATCAAAACGGTCATCCAAACCACCGGTAGCACCTCCATCTCCTAAATTATCTGTTCGTGTGGATTGGGTGAATTTGGAAATATGTGCACTCTCATTACGCACCCACGAACCTACCACATCTTCCAAATCCACGGTCATGCTGTCCGTTAGCAATTTATAAGTCTTTTCATCTGTGCCATATAAATTAAAGTCCCCAGCAAAAATATAATGGTAATCACTATCCTTTTGGGCAACATATCTATATAATTCTTTTGCTTCTTCCCAGCGCTGATACTCTTCGCTGGATCCATCGCTGGCCTTGAGGTGTGCACCGAATACAGTGAAGGGCGATACATTTGAGTGTGCATTTTTTATAGACAGCGTATATCCTGTAATATCTCTAAGGACAGTTGAGATAAAAATGTGGCTGGAAATATCAACCTTTGATTTTCGATAAACGACGACACTTTTCATCCAGGTCGAACTCACCAAGCTGCCAGCGGCATACACCGAGCTGTCGCTATTAAAGGCTTTTTCGAGAATGTTGTCCAACCCTGCACCATCTTCAATCTCTTGTAATACAACAATGTCAGGCTGAATATAATCCACCACCTTTTTGATATATTGGGCACGATTTGTTGAATTACGATTAAACCGTAAGATATTATAGCTCATGACAATTAACGAATCCTGGGTGTAAATAGCGTTGGAAAGGAAAAATAAAACTATGAAGCGACTCATATCAAAAATCAATATCAGTGGAAATTTTTCCAACTGGGATTCCACGATGATTTTTTATAATAGGCTCCCGATATTGCTTTAATTCATTAAGCTCTTGATCTGTTAGTAGCTCCAATTTATCTAGAAATGACAAAGATGAAGATCCCAGTGCACGCATATTTCCATCCAGCACTTTCACAGCACAACCTAGAACAGAACCATTACTTTGGCGAATCCCAAACCCACGAAGTGCTTCACCACCGACTTTGCATACGGCCCTACCTTTCATTGCTATGATAAAGTCCGTGTCAAATCGCTTTCGACCCGCAATCAAATAGGGGAATTGATTCATTGCTAAATAAAGTCGCTCTAGTTCAGGATAGTTTCCAGAAGTTAATTTTTGAAATAAAGCGGCTATATTAGATAAGGTAAGAAAAGGAGTTGGTGCACTGCACCCATCAATAGCGGTGGATATTTTCTCCAAGCCGGTATAGCTTTTTACTTTTTCTAAAATCGCTTTTTGAACTGGGTGATCCGGATGAACATAATCGTCAGGATCAGCACCTAAATATTTGCTTAAGGCCAACATACCAGCATGTTTGCCACTGCAATTGTTATGCAATGGGCTCGCTTCAGTGCCATTTTTTATTAAGATCTGGCTGGCTGGCTTATCATAAGGCAAATGGTTACCGCAACAGTAATGGTCCGTTGTAAAACCAAGTTTATTCAGCATAGATTGGGCTGTTTCCACATGAATATCTTCACCATTGTGGGAAGCACACATAAGTGCAATCTCGTCTTCGGAAAAACCGGCATCATCCACAGCGCCAGACTCTACAGCGACAGAAGCCTGAAAAGGTTTAAGAGATGAACGAATACATGTCAAATAATCAGGATCACCCGTACTGTAAACTACATTACCATCTTGATCTACCGCCACACCGTAGGCGACATGGACACTTTCAATAAAATCCCCCCGCAATACTTTTGATAATATTGGCATTGATAATCTTTAATTCACAATGTTTGATGCAAACTCAAATTGAAATCCTTCCGCAAGCAATTTGGGGATTTCATTTTTTAATACTTCTAATGTATTGGGTCTCGCATGACCAATACCCAAAGCCGACCCTTGTTTGCGGGCCACCTTGACCAATTTATCCAACTGAGCAGAAATCTTTTCCACATCAGAATTATTATCCAAAAATACATGGCGACGTGCGGTAGGCACACCTAAAGAACGCATGGTTTGTTCACCAACTGTTTCAGGGGTTGTGCGACTATCGATAAAATATTTCTTATTCTTTTTTAGTACAGACCCAATCACACTCATTACTTTGCCATTGGTAGTTACCTTTGATCCCTGGTGGTTATTCATACCCACCGCTTCGGGAATTTCCTTTAACACTTCACGCATACGCCATTCAATTTCTTCGCTGGTCATGCCGGCTTTGATACTATAATCTTCCTTTCCAGATGTAGGAATACTTGATTCCATGGGCATATGAATGATGACCTCCTGGCCTGCAGCATTTGCTTTTTGAGCAAACTTGGAGGTCTGTTCATGGCCTGGAATAATGGCGCAGGTAATGGATACCCCCAGTTCTAAAAAGCCATCAGATATATTATCATTACGATAACCAAAATCATCAATGACCAAGACAATCGTTCCAGACCGCTTCTTAGACTCAGATGCCGGCACAGTCTTTGAAACCGGTTCTTCCACAATTTTATTTCCTAATGGTGAATTTCCCCGTCTGATATTATCTAGTTCGCGGAGAGCTAAATAATTGGTCATTAATAAAAAAAGAATTGCCACGGACAAAAAAGCGATAATCTTTTTATAGACTGGGGGTTTGGTATTCATGGAAGGCGTATCGATATATCAATCATCTGGGGCATGCCCAAATGTTGGTCTCCCCATTGAAATCCGTATGTAACAGAATAAATTCCAAATTGTATCCCTACCCCTCCTGAAATGGATTTTACTCCTTTCGATATCAAAATTGTGGACCCAAATAACAAATTTTTAAAACGCCCATTTCCACCTACATAATAAATGGGATTTTTTACATAGCTATTGGATTCCACCGCGCCAAAATATTTATATTTTGATTGATCATATATTATTGAACCAATATACTGCCGGGGTAATTGAGGTGAATCTGAAATCATTTTACCCATCTTACCCAAATTAAGTGCAGATAAGTTGAATTGGATTTTATCCGCTAGTTGCCATCCTAGTCCCAGATCTACAGCAGTACCATTCGATTTTTCCTGGTATATCTGGAAATTCAGTAATTTCAACCCGACACCCAATTGAAAAGATCCTTTTGTCCAGCTATATGTTCCTTTGGCCGAGGCGCCATATGCAGCATAGTGCCCTAAAGGTTTGGCAGTTGGTTTATCTGGACGCAATTCTATATCGTCCAACCCTACATAACGGATATCAATCCCACCACTCCCATTTTTAATTTGACCTTTCCAACGAAATCCAAATGTTTGCACTCCAGCTAACCAATCTCCATACGCCAGACTCAGTTCCGGTGCCAGGTTTACCTGGTTTAATAGAGATGGATTACGCCAGGATGAATTAAAATAAATCAGGTCCCGCGCAGATGGGGGTATAGATAAGAACTGAGTGCCAACAGCACCTAACTCAGAAAGTAAAACGCCAAATACAATTAATTTAAAATGTAAACGCATAAGTAAATATGTGGGCAGAACCGGCGGGATTTTCAAAAACAAAGGCATAATCCAGTTTGGCATCATTATCTTTTAGCAGAGACCAGTCTACGCCAACACCTACTGACATACGGCCATTACCCAATCCTGCACGGATAAAATAATGATCCATATAGGGATATTCACCACCAATTCTTATGGTATAACCTAATAATTCTTTCCCGTTCATAATCATTCCTCCATCCGCTGCGACATAAGCTTTGCCATAATAGAATGTTGTCCCAGCACGGTAGAAAGTAGGAAATTGTTCGACGTATTCTTTACCTCGCTCAAAGATTTTATCTGTTTTCCAATGGTAACGGGAATTCAAATCCTGCACCATAAAGGCAAGGTTAGCTCCTTTTTCTGTCCGGATAAAAACTCCAAAATCCATTCCCATTCCTTTACCGGCAAGATCCATAGTATTCATGGGTAGCTGGTGTTTCAGTATTTTGATATTTATACCTGCAGAAAACCAAGGAAGGATCCGCTGGGCGAATGAAATCATAAAGGCGTCTTCTGATGTGGATAAATACTGGGTATGTTCACCGGAACTAGTGCGGCCATCAATTTTATCTGTTCCGGCGCTAATCCAGGCGATGCCCAATCCGGCTGACGGTGGTATCGGAGCAGAAAAATTAGCCGCCATAAACCTTCGAGAGAGAGGCAGAAAATGGTGACTGAATCCTAATTGACGCTTATTTGTAAAAACTATGGATCCAGGATTATGATAGGCGGCAAATCCAGCATCAATTTCAGCAGTAAATCCACTTCCCATAGCCATCGCTCGGGCAGAAGCGCCCATTCGCAAGAAGCCACCAGCAAAAGAAGCTTTATCGCCAGCGTTCAATAGAGAGAAAGCTGATAAAACAGAGATTATATATTGATTAATCCTATTCATTATTTAATCACAATCAGCTTAATCCATTTCACTTTCTGATCATATTCCAGGCGGATAAAATAGGTCCCATTATCCACCATTCGCCCACTTGCATCCTTACCATTCCATTTGAGTGATCCAGTACTGGATTGGCGACGGTCAAAATCTTTATGATAAACCAGCTCCATAGCAAAATTGTACACATCCATTTTGACAACGAATGAAACTTTCACATCGGCATATATATGAACATATCCTGCTCCACCAACTTGGTTGTGCTCATAGGGTGAAAATGGATTGGGATAAGCGTAAACTTTACTTGCATCATATTTGGTGCGATACACCTGCCAATTGGTTCCATTGGGATCTAATGCCCGAGCCAAACCATCCCATGAACCAATCCATACTGTTGCTAATGAACTATAAAATGGACGTTTATCATAGGATACCCCGACCACTTCGTCGCTTAATATTTCATCCATACTATACAGATCTGTTGATCCAATCTTAATAGCCTGTTTCGCTGGTTTGTACTTTGCCCATGGTTTAGCTACATCCAGCGGATTATCTGTAACAGTTTTCCATAGACCCGATTTACTGGCTACAAGTACGATGGAATCACTGCTTGTAATATTATATACCCGTTCTCCGCCTAGGGTGGTATGCCAGGATTCGCCCCTATCTATGCTAAAACTAACCGCACTGGTTTCACCGGCAGCTGCAGTGACGGAGGCAGCCCAAACGATTTGATGCCCTTTGTATTCCTGCAACGCCAGCCCTACTACAAAGCCACCGGATAAATTATCTGCAGCAGGGGTATAATGAGTCCAGTTTACACAACCATTATCACCAACAATTCCCCGGTTAACGCCATTGGCAGTCCCCACCCATACGGTATCACTATAGGCAATCACTGAAAATGCTTTATGATTGTGGTTACCATAAGTTTTTGAATCAGAATTTTTGGTAGAAACACCATCCCATGGATCGCGGGGATTCAGATAGAAATTTTTCAATACATAACCACTTGGGGTGTTTTCATAATTGGATGATTCACAAGTATACAGGGTTTGGTCGCCGTCCTCAGGCAAAGGCACACGTTCCCAAACTTTTTGGGAAATATTGTATCGCCGTAATCCGCCAGCCCAACTAGTAATCCAAATATAATTTCCTGAAATAGCCGCATCATAGGTGACATTAGCTTCTTTTACAGTGATGGGTAGCCCCTTAAAAAAGCGCTTCGCAAAAGGCGCCAATGAATCTGCTTCTGTATCCACCGGTTGATCAAAATAGGTCCAGGTGATATCGTTTCCGGTTGCATCAGTAGAATAGATGAGGCCATTTCCAATACTAATGTCTTCACCACTTTTTGCAAATGCGGCAAATAAAGTTTTATTACTGGCAGCCAAGGCGGTTACGCCACCAACCGGTGTCTGATTGGTTAACTGTCCAGCAGCAGCAGCGGCATTGGAAGTGATGGTAAAAATAGAAGTGGTGTCTCGCACCACAGCCAAACCCGCACCAGTACCCAACCATAAGAGCGTATCGGCCTGGGGTACAATATCACTGATCATATTGCTTTTAAGCCCTTTGTAAGCAGAAGAATCAAATTCTGCAACTGCAGACATCTTGAATACACCAGGCAATAAACCCTGTGCAATTACCATATTCATTAGCATAGGAAAAAGAAAAATTCTTCTCATTGCACTACCAGAATTTTCTTGACGGTATCGCTGTATGCATTGGATTTATCTTGGGCTTCAAATGTCCAATGGTACATTCCTGTTTTGGCATTTTCAGTAAGCGATACTGTAGTTGTATAGCTACCATCGCCTTTTTGCAAATCACCAGATCCGTTCGCCCCACCATCATCAAGGAGTAATATAGGATTGCCACCATTCATCATGGAATCAAGGCCCACATGGTAGGAACGAAAAAAAACACGTTTAATATCATCTTGTCCATTGGGATCAGTAACGGAGGCTATCACAGAAAACTCGACTGTGTTGACCACATTTGGGTCTGGGTTCGACGCAGGACGGTTGACCGTGTCAGGAACAAACACTGTACCCAGTTTCGGACGGATGTTCCCAAGGAGAAAGATAGATTCCTGAGTTAGTTTTTTACCACCATATAGTGCCAAAATTGAAAAATAAATCGAATCCTTTGCTGTAGAGGAAATCGTATTTTTTAACCCACTTCCATTATAAAATTTCCGACTAAATAACTGATCCTTCGATAACATATCTCCATTGGTCCCATTATCCATCAAGCGCAAAGTATCGGCTGTATTGGACATCTCTATTCCTTTCCAGAGTACCATTACAGAATCAAGTGACCCGCCTTGGTATCCGGCAGAGGCCCCAACAGAAACAAACAGTTTATTAGATGCCTGAAGGAAAGCAAAATCAATTTCTGTTATGGGATATGAATCCACTGGCGGAGTGGACTTTTCGCAGCTCCAGACTACCATAAAAGCAGCAATTAATAATAATTTTCTGGGTCCTATATTTTTCATTACCTGTCGTAAATATGGTGAACCATTAATGTCCCTACTTGCCATAAACTTTGGGGAGAACAATTTTCAACCACATCATTGTGGGTATGATGGTAGTTAGTTTTCTCATCAGGGTAATCAAAATCGATAATATCCACAGCTGGAATACCAGCAATTTCATACAGTGGGACATGATCATCAAAAATGGTATAGTAAGCCATTTTTTTAAACCCGGTTAGATTCAATTCTTCCGCTTTTTCCCATAATTCCATTACCAGTTTCGGGTTTTGCTTATAGGAATAACGTTCAATATAAACGTTTAAATTTGCATCCCCCACCATATCCAAGTTTATAGCGTAGTCTGGAAAAGGAATGGGTAGATTTTTAGCAAAATATTGTGATCCTTTACAATAAGACCACGAATCCCCACTAGTACCATAATCTTCTGCATCAAATAGAACGAGGTTTACGCCTAACGCGGGTGAATTTTTTTTCAGTATCCTGGCCAGTTCCAAAATAACGGCCACACCACTGGCGCCGTCATTGGCACCTAGAATTGGTGTTTCTCGTTCCATCAAACTACTTCCCCTATCTCCCCATGGGCGAGTATCCCAATGGGCTGAAATCATAATCTGCTTTTTGGCCAGAGTATTGAAGCGGGCAATCACATTATTCATCCCCACTTTCTGCTTTGTTCTGGGCATTGTTTCTGTATATGACTGAGTGTATACTGTATCCGCTAAAGGCACCATTACTTCCAATATATACTTTAATGCATTTTTATGACCGGCGGAACCGGGGTTACGGGGCCCAAGATCACATTGGTTAACTAAATGGGTAAAAGCCTTCTCGCCGCTGAAGGAAGGCACCTTGGTCTGGCAGCCTGCGATAGCTACGTAAAGCAATATGGATAGATTTGTGAATTTTCGCATCATCCTCGGATTGCCAAGTTTATATCAAAGCCAAAATCTCTATCGATTTTCTTCCCAGTATGTTTTGAATCGCTTTCTCTGTATTCCCATATCATACTTCCGCTAACCGTTTGTGAAAAAGAATAGGTTAACCGTATCCCTGTTTTCCAGCTAGAAGTAAAGGCTGTTTCTGCAAACTTTGGCGCCTGCTGGGCTTTTTGCAGAGTGCGATTTTTATTCATATCAAAATTAAAGGTGAAGTTAACCTGATTATTCACCTTATAATTATCAAAAAATGGCAGTGGTATCGTAAATCCTCCACGATGGGTATAATTAGCTGTTATCAAATAGGTTTGGTCATGGAAAATTTTCTTTCCGCCATTGGCCGATTCTTCCCTGGAGATGGTGCGGTTGTGACGCATGTTAATTGCTATTCCTTTTTTCAAAGACATAGTTGCACCTATTAAGGGAGAGAAATTCATATTAACACGGGAGGTACGTTCTTTATCCGCGTAATTAAAAATAAAGTCATTTAATCCAAAAAAAGGTATTGAGGGTCCACTAAACTGATCAAACTGCCATGCCCGTGTTTCTTTCCCATGGGTGGCATGATCCATGCTCATGGTACGAACAAATTTGCTGATAAATTTATTTCTTTCGAGCCCAGTCAGACGAACCGACCAACCAACGAAGGGGAAACCATTTTCCAAATGTTTCCCATATGAAAGATAATCTCGAGACATAGAGCGCTGTTCCATCCCAGAACCGCGGCGGTTGCTGGATACATTCTGGGCATAATTGAAGTTCATAGATAAGGACCGTGTAAGATTTAGTCCCGATCGCACAGAAAAATCCCGTTTATGATCCCAGTCTCCCGTATTACTCCCAACCTGATCGGTATGCTCCAGACCATGCTCACGAACCCAACCAAAACGATATCCAAGGGGAACTTCACCTAAGATACCCATTCCTGTTTTATTCACATTTTCCGTATAAGAAATATTGATCGGAGTCACTTTTCTCACCCAGCCATGAAATTTTTTCAACACTTCGCTTTCTGCAAACTTGGACGGCTTCTTGACCTCTATTTCAGGGGTTTGTTCCTGTTTTGGCTCCGACTCGGTACTTTCTTGGGGTCGACGCATGTCCCCTTCTCGCTCCTTTTCCTCACCTCCGGGAATTTCTGTTCTTGATCGAGTTGGTTGCGGTGCTCGACTCCGCTGGGGGGTACTTCCTGCTCCACTTGGTTTATAAATCAATTCAACTAATCTAACAGGGGAAAGGCTAATACCAGTCGAAAAGCGAAACTGGTTACCAATATTGGCACCTTCAACACTTCTGTCGCGCGCTTTATTCCAGCGATAATTGGCAGAATAATTAAAAGTTGGTTTGAGCCAATCGGTCAATATGGGACTGAACGAGGATGTAAAATTTTCAGTGATGTCGGTCACGACACCCGGATCACCGTTTTTCAATGCATTGGTGATATACCCACGATAGTCATTTAAATTACTTCTAATTGTGCGGCTATATTTCGAATTAACAGATTCCGTTATTTTATAATCCAAAGCGTAAATCTGGTTCAATCCAAAATTATAATCATCGGGAGACTTATTCCCACGGCGCGGTGTTTTCTGGGTCAATTTCTCATTAAAGTTTAACGATGCATTAACGTTTGCAGGGGTGTAATACAATTGTGTTTTTCCTAGTTTTTCTCCAATCCAGGGAACGGAAGACATCCATTTAAATGGCATTACATAATTATTTCTGCCAAAGGGAAGAGCATAATTCACCTGTCCCATGTAACTCTCATTTAATACTTCTTTTTGAATCTCATTAGACATGGATTGCCGAGTAGCGGTGAAACGGGTATTCAAACGGTCAATGGTATATTTTATGATTTTATTATCTGATTTAGATGACTTAGAGCCAGAAATGGTAAACGACAATGCATTCGTTTTCACCAGAATGGAGTCTGGCACATTTCCTTTATCCACCAATACATCCTGACCCGGGAAATATTTAGGTCGACTCACCGAATTTCTAATACTGGTGGATATGGGAATTTTCATGCCCCAGGTAGACGGCAGAAACTTGTCCAAACTAAGTCCCGTATTGATATTAATACTTTCGTTTGATTTATTCGATCCCAGCCTACGCTGAAGCATATGAAAGTCTGCATCCTGACGCTGATATGCAAATGAGGTATTGATTACATCTGCAAGGTTGAAACGGCTCTGAACCCGCATAGATACACCTTTATCGCGGTTCACATTACTCAACCTGAGTTCATCGAGCCATACCTCTCCACTAATCGGTGTTTCAGCCAGGTTTTTCACACCAACAATGAAATATTTGATGCGATTCAGTGCCGGCTGTCCCTTGATACGAATAACCTTTCCTGTTTCCACACCCAAATCATCGGTGAACCGGTATTCCTTAAAATCAGTAGAATAAGAGAAAATATCCGTTTCACTATATTTTTTAACTGAAGATGAATCCTGCAGTTTAAGGCGAGATAGCCATTCCAAGTCCAGATCAATAGAATTACGATTTTTTCCTTCATCCCAACCATCATAAACCGGTTGGATTAATTCATAATAATTATCTCCAAATCCAAAGCGCATGAACATTTCCACATTGGTATTCTCATTACTGATCCACGGGCTGACGCCATAGACGTACATTTTCATTCTTTCGTAGGAAAGGTAACTTTGTGCACGTTCGCCGGAAAGAGCAAGAAGGGTTTTCATGGCTGCGCCACTGGCCCTCCCAGGAAGTTCGTTAAATTTTAATATGAGTGATTGTTCCTTGGACCGAATCTGGTTAATGCGATCAAATTCTCCCTGGACACCATCGGGAGGTCGGTAGTCAGCATTATCATCGGTATTAATCACAGATACAGCAAAAATAGAATCAGCGTTTTCTTTACTAAATTTTCCAGTGCTGTCGGCAGCAACACCCAATTCCTGCCATTCATTACCCACCAATTCCAGCTTGGCAATCTGAAGCATAACAGATTGATCTATGCCGGTTAAACTGAGTCGTAAATGGTTAATATTATTCCACTCACGCTGCTGGCTCTCATCGCTTTGATCAAAATCCGCTAAGGGCACCCGGAAAAGCTGCCAGCCTGTCGGTACACCATCCCGCTTAGTTTCACCGGCAAAATAAGTCGTATCCTGCATGGAAATGGATTTGGTAAAAAAGTCATTAGTACGATCTAAAAATCCGGTACGATCCAGATCTTCTGTATCGGGATATCGTCCTGCATCTAGCGCATTTTTCTCTGTTCCATTGATTCGGGAATAGTCATTACTGCCTTCAGAATAATCCCAATTGTCACCATTGGGATCTTGGGGGTCAACATCACTATAAGCATTAATTAAAACTTTTTCGCCTGAAGATAAGTAATCTGAGTAGGAAGGCCCTTCAGAATCCAGACAGAAACCCCATCCATCTTCAAACTGATCCGAGCATCCATCCAACCCCACGTCTTCTGCATCTTCTAAAATCCCATCACCGATAAGTCCACCCACAGGTATATCTTCAGTATTCAATAATCCATTCCCATCACGGTCTTCACTGATCTGCCCAAGATCAACAGTAAGCACCCCCTGGCCGCCTTTGACCCAGATTTCAAAGAATTTTGTCTGGGTTTGATCATAGTCACCGGAATAAAAGGGGGTAATAATACCACCCCATATCGAATCATTGGAAACACCCGCCTGGTGTTCACGGTGATCAAACTGGAGTACCATGATATCAGTGGTTTCATTCTGGGCCTGTATAGAAGTAGACTGGTTGGGCCAGATATCCTTGGTGCGGACTTGCACAAAAGGATTGAACCAGTTAATCCTCCCCCGATTGCGCTGAGTAAATACGTTTCCGGTTTTATAGTCTATTGGTGCAGATGCGTCTTTCCAAAACCGTCTCAAAATAGGAATGGAGGTGGTCCGTTTGGATCCTTCAAAATCATCAATAAAAGCGACTCCATTTGGATCTCCAGTAGCCCGGTTATTTATGGGGTTGGGGTTCGGGAGTATTTGGGCAAATTCACCTTCAAAAGAAAAAGTGGATAACTTTTCTGTCTCTATTAGCGGCAAACGATCCAAAATACGGGTCAGTCCTGGCAAATCCTGCTGATAGCGTCCATTTAATCCCCAAATAAAATTGCTCATAGGTTCATACCCTACTTCCACTTTTTCATTCATCACTGACTGGTTATAATACAGTGCCGTGCCGCCAATAAATGAATTTTTTCCGAAGTCCATTTGCGACCTAACTCCTAAAATGGTCTTTTTATCAAAGGTAGTTATTTGATGCCTATCAAAAATCACTCTGATATCCGCGTTTGGATCCACATCATCCGAAAGCATAATTGTTCCACTGAAATAATCTACCTGGTAATCAATCCCACGTTTCAGAGGAATACCCCCTTTATATACCTGCTCACTCCCTTCTACAATCATAAATCCCAAGTTGATGGTTGAACTCTCGTTGGCATAATCTACTTCAATGGTAAATCGGCTGTCGTTATTAATTTGAGTTCGCTGAGTACTAAAATACATTTTACCTTCACCTAGTGATCCTTTCAACCCACTAGCTTGGTTCCCGTCGGAAATTGTATCCGCCGCAAAAGGGTAAAAACTGGGAAAAAATATTTCGCCTTCAGTCAGACTGATAATATTGGGGTTGGTAAGATCGACTTTCTGGTCTGCTGTGCGCACCCCGCTTTCATTGAGACTGTCCAAACCAAAATGGGTAATATAAGATATCCCTAAAGGATCTAAATGACTTGGAACAGGTAGGCGATCATTCACAATGCGCAGTTCAAACCCTTCTCGACTAATATTGTTAGTGCCTAGGTAATATACATTTTTAAACATCAGTGGCCAAACCGGATGATTAGGTGTAAGGTTCCTTGGTTTGATCATTTTCATTATCAGTTGATTTGAATTAACTGATACACCTTGCCCTATGGTCATAAGGATATCACCGGTGGAACGATCAGCAATAACAAAGGTACAGCCCAGCACTTCATCATTGGCCTGTTGCCTTAGACGTATAAAACCCAAATCTTCACTTAATATATAATCTTGACCTATCTCTAAACGCTTAAAATTTCCTGTCTGGTCATGGCTTTCACTGGGATTTTCCAAATCAGCAAAAGCAGTACCCGGATTGGTCTCTGAATTCGTTGATTGATCTAGTTGGTACAGTTCAAAATTCCGAATAACCACATTCCCGATCAGATGAAGCCCTTCTCTTAATGGGTAAAAAGGTGGAATCTGAATAGTAGCCCCACCGACTTGAGAAATAATACCATTTCGAAAGAATTCATGGATGAAGAAATATTTATTTTTTACATAATAATGATCCTGGATTTTGATGGTCTGGGCTTCGCTTTTGCCCTTGTATTCCTGAGATTTTTTCTCTGTATTTACAACTGAAGCAATGGCGGTAATATCCATTGGACCCAGTTTGGAGACTGTTTTTATACCGAACAAACCTTGGTGGCTCGCTGATCCCATGAGAGATTGAGATCCAGGCAAGCTCAAGGATACATTACCAGCATCAACACTTGCGATAATATCATCCTCTTCTCCCTTATAGCCAATACGAATATTGTTTTCCCAATCGAAATCCCGTTCGGAATCATGATCCACATTGATAGATACACGTTCACCAACTTTCCCTTCCACACTGATACGTTGTGTCTGGTCAAACTCCAGGTGAGTATTGCGGGTCTCGCTAATCTTGGATCGGATCAGTTCCTGATCCTGAAACACCAGATTCCCTTTAATTGTTACATTCCCTCGGGCCGTCAAAGATACCCGCCCAATATTGCCCATATCCATACCGATTACTTCAATTCCTCTGCCACGGCGATCTTGAAGAATTTGACTCTGGGGAGTCCGGAGCCGACTGGTATCCCGGATGGCTCTTTCAAAGGCTAATTGTCTATTGAGCCTAATCTGTTTTTTGAAATACCAGTCCACGGGAGCAACAAAGGGCATGGTATATGATTTACCAATTAATTTACCCGCCAATGAGATTGTAGACCAATCCTTGGAGATTTGGGTTGACCGTACGATAAAGAAAGGCAGTCGTATCAGGCCCCGGGGTGAATAAGTTAAAGAATCATAAGGCATTACCAGGGAAGGTTGATCCGATTTGTAGGGATTATAAAGGTAAGGTGTACGAGGGTGCCAGTCGTTGGGCAGGTCATGGACGGACGGATCCCCCTGGCCGTAAACAGGAAAAATTACGGTCATCCATAAGAGTAAACTGACGAACCGGATCCTTTTATGCAAGGAATCCACCTCCTGATTATTTGTTAACAAGGCCCTTACGGGCGCAATGGTACCGCGCTTGCGGTCAGATTAATCCGTTAACGTTCAGGCTATAGTCAGCTCCTTATGTTTGACTGTTATTTGTTAGAATCCTTTTTTCAAGGATTCGGCAGAAATTACGTAAAGCTTTCCCACGATGTGAAATATTATTCTTTTGCTCCGAATTTAGCTCTGCGAAGGTCTTTTTTAGGGGAGGATAGTAAAAAAGTGGATCATAACCGAATCCTCCATCACCTTGTTTTTTCTCCAAAATACGTCCTTCCACCATCCCTTCTGTCCATTCATTTCCACTATCGCTCACGAAGGCAATTACTGTATGAAACCGCGCAGTTCGCTCTTCCGATGGAATACCATCCATTTCTTGCAGCATTTTTCTACAATTATCTTCAAAAGTGGCTGTTTCACCATCATACCGGGAAGAATGCACACCAGGAGCACCGTCCAAAGCGTCTACTTCCAGTCCTGTATCATCAGCTAAAGCAGGCAATCCAGTCTTCTGATGGACCGTTTCTGCTTTGATAAAAGCATTTTCCTTTAAGGTCTCCCCTGTCTCGGGTATTTCCCCAATTTGCGGAAAATCATCTAAGGTCAACAAGTTGACAGGTAGATGTGCAAGGATTGAAGACATCTCTTTCATTTTTCCGCGATTATGAGTGGCTAATACAATTTGCAAAAATTACCTCAAAAAAAGGCCTGAGAATCTACCGGTTTCCTCTACCCATCGGAATTTCACTCGATCTTCTCCATACATGTAATCCTCACGATGGGACCCACCATGCAGATGCTCGCCATGTCACTCATTTCTTCGTAAGAAATTCGGACCTTCATCCCATCGTTGAAGCTGAAGTCAGGCTCCTCATCAAAAGCCCCCATTTCAAGTACTCCCCCTTCCTCTAGCACGAGGACAAACCCGCAGCCGTCCAAGCCGGCATAGTCTCTCAATGTTGCCTTTATATCACAGTCGGTCTCTTCATCACCACAATTCAGACTAAAAAATAAAATAAATATTACTGCAAAATTCCGCACCATAATTATCACAGTTATTTTGCAATATCATGCCAATGGCCATGTTCTGTCGACCACACTTTCCCCTCGGGAGCAGGGCCTTCAGGCTGTGGAACATTTAACTGAGCTTGCCCTGGGTTAATCCCACTTGGAGAAGGTGAACCTGCAATATCATGGTAATGCCCATGTTCTTCGGACCACACTTTGCCAGGCGGTGCTGATGTTCCCATATCAGACTGAAATATATCAGATATAAACCATATCAGTGCAATCGCGATCAATCCAATGATAGCAATATTCCGCCATTGGTTATTTATCTGTTTAGTACCATGGCAGTCTTTAAATTTTTTATTGCTCCCGCAATGGCATGCATCATTTCTACCGATTTTCATATATTACTTTCATAAATATTAATTTTGGACATTATTTATTCCGATGAACATTAGCCAATTTTACATACTTCGCGGCCCATTTCACATTATCATCATATGTTTCAGGGGATAAAGTTTTTACTATTTTTCCAGGGACACCAACTACCAATGAAAAATCTGGAATAACCATATCCTCTTTGACCACTGCCCCAGCACCAATTACAACTCCTTTACCGATTACTGCACCGTTCATAATGATAGCGCCCATTCCGATTAGCGCTCCATCAGCTATACTGCAACCATGAATGATGGCATTATGCCCTACCGTAACATCATTTTCCACAAGAACACCTTGATCATTTTCCAGGTGTATTACGCTGTTGTCCTGGATATTTGTGCGTTCCCCAATCACGATTCGATTGATATCGGCACGACAGACAGTATTATACCATATGGAGCTATCGGCCTTTAAGATTACATCACCAATCACCTGTGCCCCTTCTGCCACATAGGCCGTCTCATGAATCTGAGGTGATTTAATGCTTACATCTGGGCTTAAATCTGACTTTTCCATTATTGAATACTAATCCCTCTGTATCGATATCTCAAAAAGAAAGTCTGGCACAGTCCTGAAAATACTAAAACATTAATTGTCCAGTAAATGCCTGGAACTGTAGCATACTGAGTTCCAAACAATAAACCGGCCAGTGCAAGACATACGTAGACCATTACTGCCTCACTGATACCGTGTGTTTGATGATGATGAACCAGTAGCCCTCCGTACCAAGATTGGTATACCTGATACCCGGGCATTAAAACAGCAAACATGGTGGCGATAGAGGAAAGGTGTGTGAGTTTCCCAGAAAGGCCTGTTACTTTTCCATACCAGATTTCACTTAGCGGTGTAAAGGCAATCACAGCCAGCAAACTGACTGTGGACAAAGCTAGGATTCGGGCAAAGCGCCTCAACTGTATTATTCCGTCCGGTTTTCCCGCAAGAGATACCACTACTTCATTGAAAGCAAACGCCATTGAGCGCAGTAAAAATACTAGTCCCCAAACAACTGGCCACGCTGCCAGGGAAGCCAATGCGTCTGGCATACGACTCATCCCCGCAGCACCTGCAGGGTGAATAAGCAGCGTTAATAGCGGTGTGATTGCTAAGGGAAAATAAAAACTAACGAAAGAATCACGGGTGATAGATTTTGCATCGCTGGAGAGAGGGAGTGAGGTTTTTAATATTTTCTGAACGGCTACATGGGCATATAAAGCTTCCATGGTGACAGCAATGGCCACCGCCATTGCACCTGTCTTTATTCCGGACCACCCAGTGTAATTCATTCCGATAATTAAAACTGCAATTAAAGCAATCAAGCGAATTGCGGTACCCATGACCACCGCTCGAGAATTGCCATACTTGATCATTACTCCCTGGTTTAACCGCCGCCAGGCAATCATTATTGTCCATGGTGTCATGATTTGGAGTCCCAGACGTCCTGACTCATGAAGCTCAACCGGTACTTTCAACCAATTTTCAGCGACTACATAGAATAAAGGCGTGAAGGCAACCATCACATGGATTGCAGTCAAGGTTATGGACATGATCAACATGTACCTAAATAATTTTTTGTATGCTGCTACATCGCTAGCCAAAGCCGTACTGGCAGCCAGTAACATAATAATCGGTCCTTCAATGGCCAAAGAAATCGGATAGACCAGAGAACCCCAAGCTGCTAGGTTAATTTCCGGCTGGGTCATTCGCGCCACAAAGGCTGTGAGGGTAGGTGTCTCCGCTCCCATCAGAAACCAGCTACCAGCTAGTGGAAGCCAAAGGTAGAATACCTGTTTTAAGGTGACTTTATTTTCTTGATTCAAAATATGGCTTGGCGACTTTGTAATCAGGCAAGAACCTGATCCAGAGCTTTTTCCAGCGTAACAACGGCAGCATCAATATTATTTAGTTTATCCAGACCAAATAAGCCCAAGCGAAATGTGGAGAATCCATCCGGCTCACCGCATTGGAGGGGTACCCCAGCGGCAATTTGAAGACCCAGCTCAGCAAACTTACTGCCATTTTGAATCCCTGGATCATCTGTATAACACACCACCACTCCTGGAGCACCATAACCATCAGCAGCAACACTTTTGAATCCTTTCATGGCCAAAAGAGAACGAACACGGTCACCCAATTCCTGCTGTCGGTGGTAAACAGTATCAAATCCAATCTTTTTCATTTCATTCATCATATGAGAAAATGTCACCAGGCCATCGGTGGGCATGGTAGCATGGTAAGCATGGCCGCCCTTTTCATAAGTTTCCATAATCCATAGCCACTTGGCCAGGTCGCATGCAAAGCTGTTACTGGTAGTATCATCAATTCTTTTTCTTGCCCGGTCGCTCATCATTACTAAGGCAGCACATGGTGATCCACTCCATCCTTTCTGCGGTGCACTGATGAGGACATCTACAGCGGTGTGTAACATATCTACCCATATGGCCCCGGAAGCGATGCAATCCAATACAAATAATCCTCCGACCTCCCGGACCGCATGGCCTACAGCTTTTACATATTCATCTGGCAACAGCATACCCGAAGATGTTTCCACATGCGGCGCAAATACCAAATCGGGTTTTTCATCCCGAATAATGGCAACCAATTCATCGATCGGCACTGGCATAAATGGAGCTGTATTTTCTTTTCCTGTCTGACGTGCTGAATAAACAATCTCTTTTGAAGGAATATTGCCCATCTCAAAAATCTGAGTCCAGCGATAGCTGAACCAGCCGTTACGAATCACTAGACATTTTTTATTGATAGCAAACTGACGGGCCACAGCCTCCATTCCAAACGTGCCACTACCAGGTACAACAGCTACTGCACTGGCTCCATACACTTCTTTCAAGGTCGCAGAGATATCTCTCATTACCTGCTGAAAAGATTGGGACATGTGATTCACCGCTCGATCGGTATAGACAACAGAATATTCTAATAAACCATCTGGATCAATCTCGGGATAAACGGAAGACATTGAATATTTCCTTTAATTATTGATCAAAAAAATTAAGCAGAATTAAAATCGAATTAATCAGAAAAAATGGTCAGAATCAAAGGCCGCTTGAATCTACATGATTCAAAATCAGTTTCATTTCCGTTTAAATTTTTCCCCGGCTTCTGAAAATTCATGGACCCAGCTAAGGACAGAATCTTCAATGCTAAAATGCATTTTTAAATCCTGTTTTTTTCGGCCACAGTCATTGGCAATGGTAAGGCGGTTGCCAGATACTAACCAGGTTCCCGTACAGTTATAGGTGGCCATAAAATTCCCTTGAGCATTGATATGAGTCCCATCAGAATTGAAGGTGATATTCCAAAAGAATCCCTCCGGCAGTGGCTGCCATCCGCCACTGCTAGTTGTCTTTTTTTCAAACTGTTCCCAACTGCCTATTATCGACTGTTCTTCTATTACTTCTTCTTCTTCGCAGCTATAGAAAAAAATGATACTAATTAGCAGAACAAATATCATTTTCATTCGACTCAGCTGAATTTTGATTGGGATGCCAGAGTATGTTATCAATTTAGCGCTTTGCTTAAAAAGTTTAGGGTTCGTTCCCAGGCCAGTTCTGAAGCCTTTTCCACATAATTGGGGTTTTGTCCAGGGCGACTGGCAAATCCGTGGGTAGTATTAGGATAGATATAAATTTCGTGATCACCCTTCTGAGTCTTTAGTACTGCCTGGAATTCTTTGACACTTTCAACGGTGATACCCCGGTCTTTATCCGCAAAATGACCAATGATACCCGCACGCATTTTCTGCAGGTCATCTTTGGGATTAAAGCGGCCGTAGTAAATCACGGAAGCCTTCACGCCTAGGTTATTTTTGGCAATCTGGTAGGACCAGCCACCGCCAAAACACCAGCCGATGGATGCCAAACGTTTTTCATCTACGCTCGGCTGATTTTTCAGATAATCCAAAGCTGCAGATAAATTGGTAAATGCTCCCTCCATATCCTCACGTACGGCTCCTGCCAGCTGCCTTGCTTCACTTGATTTGTCAGTACTTCCGCCGTGATAGAGGTCAACGGCTAAAGCAGCATAGCCTTGGCTTGCAAAATGATTGGCCTTTTCGCGGATATCGTCATTCAAACCCCACCATTCATGGATCAAGATGATTCCTGGGACAGGTCCCTTACCCTTTGGCAGGGCCAGGTAGCCCTGAATCGGACTGTCCCCTTCTTTGTGATAGGTGACAGTCTGGGCCCATGCCGACGATAATATTAGATAGTATAAGATGAGAAATTTTTTCATCGTCTGAAGTTAATACTAGAAAAGAAAATGGAAATTACTTTTTTCCTTCCATTAATTTTTTCTTTTCAAATATGAATATAAGAAATTGAAACCGAAGCGGGTAAAACATTAAATTGACTCCTCCCCCACAATGAAATACGCATTCAATAAATATATATCCTTTTGCCTGCTCATGGGTATAATGACGGCTCAGGAAAAAATCTCTTTCACCAGTGCTAATCCATTCAGCTTTAAAGATATCATTACGGACTTAGAGGGCCAGATGCCCCATGAGGTTCACGGATTCCTGCGTCTGCCGGAAACAACTCAAGAAGGGCCCTACCCACTCATTATTGGTGTGGCTGGTAGCCTGGACTGGGCCGAACAGCATTTCGAATATCTTGAGATGTATCGTCAGATGGGAATAGCTACCTTTGAAATGCAAAGTTTTGGCAGCCGGGGAATCAGTTCCACCGTTGGCACCCAGGTAGATGTCACTACCGGGATGATTGTTTTAGACGTTTATCGGGCTTTCGAAAAACTGGCTAAAGATCCCCGCATCGATAAAGATCGCGTGGGGATTACGGGCTGGAGCCTGGGTGGCGCAGTAACCCTCTTTTCTGGTTGGCTTCCTCTCAAGGAAAAAATTAATACGGATCTTGAATTTGCCGCTCACCTGGCCTTCTATCCTCCCTGTTTCATCGAACCAGATCTTCTTACCTTCACAAATGCACCCATGCATATACTGATTGGTGAAATTGACAACTGGACCCCGGCGGCAGCCTGCGAAGAATTAGTGCCAAAAATGCAAATGGCAGGAACCAATATCGATTTAACAGTGTATCCTGATTCCCATCATTCCTTCGATAGGCGTACACCGCCAGAAGTGATGAACGATGGTTATAGCTTCACCGATTGCCGATTTAAAATGCGCCCTGATGGTGCTGTCTTGATGAATTTTTTGAATATTCCCATGACCTCACCCACCCTGCAGAAAATTGGATTGTCCTTCTGTGCCGATCGTGGCCCAACCCTTGGAGGTAATCCACTGAGTCGAGAAGCGGCCTTTAAATTCGCAAAAGAATTTATGGGTCAGCATCTGCTGGGGACTAAAGGTGAAAATTGATATAATAAATTTATGGTAAAATGAAAAAATCATTTTTCATTACAATACTTTTATTACCAGTTTTTTTGTTTGCAGATGATCTGATTGTAGATAAGAGTTCGATCTCACAATATCAAACTGATAACTTTCTACGATTTGATTTTTTTGATGGTAATAATACTTTTATAGCTAATCCTTCAAATACTCCTGATACGATTGATATTTCATCCAAAGCAATTGTATTAGGATCTACATTCACTCAAGAAGCCTGGATATATTCTGACCAAAAGGGAAAATCTACTCAAGATATTATAGGTTACGCGCCGACAGGCCCAAAAGCAAATGACATTTCTCCATCAGTGAGATTGATTGGATATGGTACAGGTATACATTATGGATTTGGAGATGGTTCAACATTCTCCAGTTATATGGCTAAGGATGTTATTGCAACACCGGGCTGGCACCACATAGCAGTAACATTCGATGGTACCAATTATATTTTGTTTCTGAATGGAAGTCAAATTCACACATATACTGGGGCGGCTGGAAAAACACCTTTAAATACGCCTATAAAATATATAGGCTTAAATCTTCAAGGAAAGATAGATGAAGTAAGAATGTGGGATGTAGCCAGGACTGAATCCGAGATAAAGGCTGATATGGACAAGCGATTAACTGGAACTGAATCTAACCTTGTGGCCTATTATCCGATGGATGTTAATGGTGCTTATCAATTGATCGATCTAAGCCCTAATCAGAACCACGGTATCATAAAAAATGTCAATGTGATGCAGAGGTTTTTATCAAACGAATGTGGTACACCAGATGGTACACCAGATGGTACACAAAGCTGTCCCTATCCTACGATCAATAGTGCCCTGGATGATGCAAAACCTGAAGATCGTGTTCTTATCAAAGGGGGTCGATATTCAGAGTATATAATGAGATTTGAATTAAATGATGTGAAGATAGAAGGATACCCAGATGAGAATGTTATTATTGATGGCACCATTCCATTGAATACTGAATGGGTACCCTATAATCACAATGGTCATAATATATATAAAACAGTGATTGATTTTGATTCATTGTCATATCGCTATGGAATTAGAACGGATTCGGTTTATAGTGTATTTGTAAATGACCGTTACATGATGATGGCAATGCCAGTGAATTTTAAAAATCCAACAGACTCAATTAATGGTGATCCAAGGGGTATTGATGATAGTTCACCAACATCAATTTATAAATATGCAGTAAACAAGGGCGCAGGTACTACCATACATTCACCTGTTGCCAAAGATGCTGGGTCTGAAACAGGTTACGATTTAGGTTATCGTGGAGGTGAACTTGCATTCCTAGATACTCTTGAAGAATGGTCATTTGATCCTGGTACAAGCACCCTTTATTTATATCCAAGCGTTGGGTTTATTCCTGATAAGAATAATGTCAGAATAAGAACAAAAGTAGGATTAATTGGAATGAGAAAATCTGATAATATGGAGTTTAGGAATCTTCATATTTATTCTGGACCACTCAGTGCTTACGACTGTGATTATTTAACAGTAGAAAATTCCAAGTTTTCTTTCAGTACAGATATGTACGCGGATAAAATAAGGAATGGTTCTATTTTTGGCGAATATAGCTGGTGGAAAAACTTAGTATTTGAAAATAGTAATAATGCCCCGCCTCTATTTCATAATAGGCATATGTATGCCGAAATGGAAAATATTCTTTTTACCAAACATTCATGGTTTTCAGGTTCCCATCATTATGTCACCTCAACGAGAAACTATGGAGTAGATTCAAATGGAAAAATAAATGAATATGGGACAGATGTTTGGCGCTATATCACCGTAATGAATAGTAACAGTGCAGGTATTTTTGGGGGTTTTAGATCTTTGTTAGAATACATACGTATTGAAAATATATTTGATTATGGTGATGGCAGTGGAATACAAAGAAATGGTTCTTCAACCGATTCATCTACGACCAGATATTCTTGGGTTATCAACGCTCCACGCTGGAATGGAATTCGGTGGAACAGTACGGCAAGCGGTCACCACGCAGATATGCATCATATGGTCAGTGTTGGAAATAGTCGTGGGTATCGACTAAAGGGAGATTGGCATGATGTTCACCACGTGTTGGCAAATGATAGTAAAAGGACAGATATAAGCTTGCCTGATTATAAATATCAGGGAATTGACAAAAAAACCTCAGGAGCAGTAGGTAATGCAAATTCCAAAATAAAAAATTCTGCGGTTGATTTTGATTTTGAATGTATGGCTTTGGATTGTATGCCTGAAAAAGGAGCAGAAAAAAGCCCTATTCAATTAGACTCTTCAGGAATTTATTACTTGAGAAATATCACAAAATTCAATAATAGACGACGAGGTATAGAAATTAAAGCAAATGGCGCTCCTTATTACAATCTTGATGTTGAATTGGAAAATCCTTGGAGTACAAATAAAGCATATTCTGATCAAAACCTATTAGATATACACGGGGTTGGTCCAATAAAAAACAAAATTCAAAACTATGATTTTAGACCCAAAAAAGGATCTGCTCTAATTGATGGTGGCATTATCATTGAAGGTATAAATGATGGCACAGATAAAATCTTTAATCACAAATATCACTTCCCAGGTCAAAACCGTAAATTTATTGGTGAGGCACCGGACATTGGTCCATATGAATATGGAGATTCGGTTTATTGGATCCCGGGCTATCGATATCCACATCCCAGTGTACCCATACCCAGCGATGGAGCAACAGACATCTCTTTGGAATATGGTATTGCTTTTAACTATCCATACAAAGAAAATTATAACAATGTAAGTGCTACGGTCACCATATCAGGGCCAGGTGTAAACCGAACTAAAACATTTCAATACCCCAATAATGTGTTATTTGAAACTTTCGAACCTGGAGGTACCTATCATTGGAGCGTAACCGTCGACGGGGTATCAAGCCCCACATGGAACTTTACTGTGAAAGATCGCTCGTACCCATTAAACGATGTTTCTATAGATACGACAGTAATTGGCATTAAAACAAAAGATCCAGATAGTTTAATGGTGGTATCAAATAATCGATTATCGTTCATGCGTTTTGATATACCTAATTCAATAAATAATAGTTATAAAATTGAACTTAATCTCATGCCTTATAAAAAATATTCTATGAGTGGAGGAATTGTACTTTATAAATATG